>ERZ1370068.886-contig-10810_pt1 | contig 45309 bp, 52 predicted proteins | sample MGYA00561227_ERZ1370068 | MGnify/ENA primary metagenome ERZ1370068 (study PRJEB38410, sample SAMEA6850437) | metagenome | study: Metagenomic assessment of the ecological functions of the soil: analysis of the soil microbiota associated with the... | reverse complement strand
TCGATCCGTTCGGGAGGATGTACATCACCGTGATGAACTCGCGCGCCTTGTCGGGGTTCACGCGGTAGACGAGCGACTCGGGCTTTGTCCGGATCGAGCACGTCGGTGTCGGACATGTAGTCACGGTTGACGAAGTGCTCGACGCCGGTGAAGCCGTCGCCGATGGACCGGTAGCCGTTCGCCTCCGCGCACCTTCACATCCGCGCACCGCAGGCGTCGCGGTCTTCGTGCTGACGATGAGGTCGGCAGCCGCCTGCATCTGTGTCGTCCGTCGGGTCGTGATCGAGTCGAGCGGGGACGTCGTGGTGATGTCCGTCGGCGCTCGCGGCCGCCGCAGCGTCAGTGTGCTCGTGCGCTGGCATGGTCGTCTGCAGCTGCGACCGTGCCGTCGGCGTGCACGTGGCCGGCGCCGTGCGTGTGCTCTGCGGCCATCGCCGGCACGGCGACGAACGTGACTCGCGATCGACGCTCGCGATCACCCAGCCGGTTTCGAGCGTCGGCACGCCGAACCGGCTGGTACGATGCTCAGCAGCGCCGCCGGCGAGCGCCGTCGGCACCGAGCGCCGCCGCGATGACGTCCTGCGTGCCGACCGTGCTCGACGTCGCGCAGCGAGTCGATGAGCGGAAGGCGCCGTCAGTGCGCGAGCAGGATCCAGGCGCCCGACGAACACCGCGTTGAGCGACGACACCCGCCCACGCGACGGACCGCATCGGCCGCATCAGCGCGATGACAGCCCCCACGCAGCCTGGGCCGCAGCCGTGAGCGCGAACAGCCGCACTAAGCGTGGTCGTCGCCGGCGTGGTTGCCCGCCGCCGTGGCGTGCACCATGCCGCGCAGATGGACGCGACCGCCGCGATCGCGAGCACAGAGCGGTCGATCCGCGGCTCGACTTCGCTTCACGCGCCTCCATTGTCGCGCTCGGACGTGAGACTGCGGTGAGCGACCACGATGTTCGAGACCGTCGATCGCGCTGTGGAGCACCCCGTCGGACGACGAGCGGGCCGAGATGCCGCTCGGCGGCCTCGGCGAAGTCGTGCTCGGTCCCGACCCCGCTCAGCGCCGCCACATCAGCTCGACGCGGCGAGGCCAGCCAGGCTGCGAGCGAAGCCGGTCGTCCCCGGCGAACGCCGCGTCCGACTCGTTCGTGCCGCTGCGTGCACGCTCAGGCGAACCCGGCCTGCCTCGACGATCGCCCGCAGGTACGTCGAGCGACGCAGAGCCCCCACGGGCCGCGCGCGTAGCCGGTCGGCCGCCTCGTCGCCGATCACATCTCACGCACTGCCAGCGCATGAGGCCGGCGAAGCGAGCAGGTCCTCGATCGGGCCGCCAGACCGAGAGCCCGATCCGCCCGCCCGGGCGTCAGCGCTCGGCTGCATCTCGAGCGAGCGCCGGCGCGGTCGGGGAAGAACTGGAAGCCCTGCTGGCACACGATGATGTCGAACGATGCCGCTGTCGACGGCGAGCGGAGCCGCCGGCCGTTCTCGACGTACTCGACGATCGCTCCGCGGGGGCGGGCTTCGCTCGCTGCGATGGCGAGCATCGCGGCTGCTGATGTCGGCACCGCACGGCGCGGCCTCCCGCTGCCCGCTCGGACCGCTGCACGCCTCGTCGACGGTGCCGGGACCACACGCGACGTCGAGCACGGCCTCGCCGCGGTGCGACGGCGACCTCGTCGAGGAGCACATTCGGCCCACGGAACGAAGAGGCCAGGCGACGAACACGTCCTCGTACACCTGCATCGCGTCGAGTAGGCGCTCCGCGAAGCGGTCTGCTCCAGTGCGCGCGTTCGTTGCCCACCGAGGACCGGAGCCTAGGTCGACGGCTCCGCTCGCCGTCCCGGGCGAAGCGCGACGAAGCAGCCGTCGACCTGCAGCAGCTGCCGGTAGCCGGGTCGGCGAACACCGGGATCGATCGCTCGCGAGCACGAAGCCGTCGTCTCGCAGCAGCGGACACCGCCTCGTCGAACAGCATCGCACCCTCGTACAGCGGCGACTAAGCGAGCAGCTCCACGACCATCATCACGGTCTGCTCGGGGGATCGTGGCCCCGCCCCGGCGAGCACCTCTCGCTCGTAGCCCTGGCAGTCGAGCTTCGACGCAGAGGCGGTCTGTTCAGCTGGATCCGACCGCGCGAGAGCGCGTCGTCGAGACGGCAGTGGACGCCGACCGTCGCCTGCACCCACGTAGCGCGCTCTCCGGCGCAGCGCGTGCGATGGGCATCGAGTACGGCGAGCAACGAGCCGCTCATCGAGCTGCCGGCGACGTGGATCGAGCGCCGGTCCCCTGGCTCGCCGCCGAGCGCCACGTTCACGACCTCCCAATTCGGATCGCTGGCCGCGGCTCCTCGTACAGGGCTCGCGAACGCGGTCGCGAAGCGGCTCGTAACGAGACGATCCGGCCCGTCCCAATCCTGAGCCCAGCGCATCTGCAGCGGCGAACTGGCCCGTCGTTCGTCGCCGACGATCGAGCACGACATCACGGTGCCGATCTGCTTCGCGCGACACGGTCAGCCTGCGGTCGCAGGCGGCTCGGGATCCGCGCTCGGTGGCGGAGGGGATGCGGGTGACGTCGAAGCCCGGTGCGGCGACGCAGCTGGCGCACCCCGAGACCGCCGGGGTGCATCGCGATTCGCCTCGGCTCACGCCGCTGTCCGCTCCAGGATGTGCACGCCGCAGGCGCTCGCGAGCCGATCACATGGGCGAGGCCGAGCTGCGCCCTCCGATCTGGCGTGATCGCCGGCCTCACCCGCGCAGGTGGTGGCAGACCTCCCAGATGTTGGCGATGCCGGTCGCCGCGATCGGATGGCCCTTCGACTGCGAGACCGCCGGACACGTTGACCGGCGTCGTGCCGTCGCGCCATGGAGCACCCGACTCGAAGAAGTCGACCGCGCCGCCCTCCGGGCACAGCATCGAGGTTGTCGTAGTGCACGAGCTCGGCAGTGGCGAAGCAGTCGTGCAGCTCGACGAGGTCGAGGTCCTCCGGACCGACGCCGGCCTGCTCGTACGCCTGCTTCGCGGCGTTGCGGGTGAGCGTGTTGACGTCGGGCAGCACCTGGCACGCCTCCTGCCACGGGTCGGTGGTGAGCACCGACGCCGTGATCTTGATCGCTCGCCGCTGCTGCTCGGGCGAGAGCGTCTTCAGCTTCTCGCCGGTGACGACGACGGCGGCCGCGGCGCCGTCGCAGTTCGCCGAGCACATCGGGCCGCGTGTTCGGGTAGGCGATCATCATGTCGTTCATGATCTCGTCGAGCGCTCATGCGCTTCGAGTAGGCGGCGAGCGGGTTGAGCGTCGAGTGGCCGTGGTTCTTCTCGCTGATCTTGGCGAACAGCTCGAAGCTCGTGCCGCCGTACTTGTGGCCGTACTCCATGCCGACCTGGGCGAACACGCCCGGCATCGTGTCGGTGCCGATGCGCCCGTCGGTCGGTGGCGACTGCGCCGTACCGACCCTGACGGCGTCCACTCTGGCTTGTCCGCTTCGGCCGCGCCGCCTGCACCGAGCAGGCCGGCGCCGGCGAGCTTCTCGACGCCGACCGCCAGGCCCATGTCGACACTCGCCGGCCTTGACGCGCCATGATCGCCGTGCGCAGCGCGGTGGCGCCCGTGGCGCAGGCGTTCGACACGTTGTAGACGGGGATGCCGGTCTGGCCGATCTGCTTCTGCAGCTGCTGGCCGATCGCCGCCGCTGGCCCATCAGGTTGCCGGCGGCGAGGACGCCGATGTCCTTCATCGTCACGCCGCCGTCGGCCAGCGCGGCTTGCGCGGCCTCGGCGGCGAGGTCGACGGTGTCCTTGTCGGGATGCTTCGCCGAACTTCGTCATGTTGATGCCGAGGATCCAGATGTCGTCGCTGGCCATGGGCTATCCGTCTCAGGGGCTCGAAGCCGAAGCCGATGGCCTCGGTGCCGTTCGTCATCAGTGCCGACCGAGTAGGTCGCCAGGCGCACCTTCATCCCGAGCGTGACGTGCTCGGGATCGGGCGCCATGTTGATCACGTTGCCGCGCACGCTCGTTCCGCCGCAGTCGACCACCGACGCCACGAACGGCACCGGGATGCCTCGGCGCCGGCCATCGACACGATGGTGAACGCCTTCACCTGCCCTCGGTCGGCGATCGTCGACCTGCTTGAAGTCGGTGCCGAAGCACGACGCGCAGGCGTTGCGGCTGATCGAAGAACGCGCACCGCACGACGTGCACTCGCGGGCGACCAGGTGGGGATGGTCGCCGAGGACCAGGTAATCGACCAACGGGATCTGTCCGGACATGACGCGATCATGCCGCGTCGCGGCCCGACCAAGCACCAAACGCAGCGCCCCGGTTCGGCGTCAGAGCCAGGCGACGACGAAGAGGAGGCCCGGCTCCGATGATGAGCCCGGCGCCGAGGCCGGCGGTGACGTCGAGCGGGTTGTGGGCGCCGACGTAGACGCGGCCGAGCATCACCAGGGCCGTGAGCGTCCAGGGGATCCCAGGCGTATTGCCATTCGAGGCTGAGGGCGAGGAGCCCGGTGATGCGCGCTGATCAGGATGACGTGCCCGGAGGGGAAGCTCATCCCGGAGCGGGGACGTCCTTGCCGCGGAGGATGGCGCCCGGCTCGCTCGTCCCCGGGACGCTGCCGCACGGTGAGGTAGGCGCCGCCATCTCGCGACGCACGATCCGCTCGACGACGAGCTTCACGATGCGTCGCGAGGACGACGGCGACAGCGATGCCGAGATCACCCTGAGAGCGCGGACGAGCACACCCACGACGCAGCCGACGACGAGGTTGCCGAGCTGCATCGGCAGCCAGAGGATCCCAGTAGAGCCAGCCCGGCAAGCGGTTGAGCGCGAAAGACGTGCTATCTCGGCGTGGATGGATCTCGGGATAGCGCGCCCAGAAGATCGATAGCGCGAGCACCACCGCCCCCTGCCGTGCGAGGAGGACCGACGCGAGGGACCATGGTGTGTGCGTCGTCGCTACGCGATCGCAGCCTCGGGCGTCTCCGCGGGGCGCGAAGCGGCGCCGGACGCCGAGTGGTCGTACGCGGGTTGCGCGATGAATCGGCCGGCTGCGGCGTAGGCCATTGCATTTCCTCCACAGGGTCCCGATTGCGGGCCGGACTGTATGCCAGCCCGACCGTCAGACCCGGTCGTGCGCTGCTGCCACGGCAGCGAGAGCCCCAAATGAGTGAGCACACTGGAACACCCCCGCGACTCCGCAGCCGTCGACGCCGCCCTGGCGAGTGGATCAACCACCTCGCGCTCGTCACCGACGACATGGACGCGACCGTGCGCTTCTACCACGGCGCGCTCGGCGCCCGGCTGGTGGCGACGATCGGCACGCCGGAGCTTCCGGCACTACTTCTTCGAGTTCGGTCCCGAGTGCACAGTGGCGTTCTTCGAGTACAGCGACCACGAGCACGAGCGGTTGGCGAAGCCGGCGGGCATCCCCGCATCCGCTGGCGCCATCCAGTTCGACCACCTCTCGTTCAACGTGCCCGACGAGGAGGCGCTGCTCGACCTGCAGCGCCGGCTGAAGGAGCGCGGCTGCGAGGTCACCGACGTCGTCGACCACTCGGATCATCCGGTCGATCTACTTCACCGACCCCAACGGCATCGCGCTCGAGGCGTCGTGGTGGGTGCTCGACGCGACCGGCCGACCGGCGGACTACGGCGACGACCGCGCAGTTCGCCGACCCTGATCCTGGTGCCTGCGCGTGCGAGAGCTCGCCGAGCGTCGGGCGAGCTGTCCTCGGTACCTGCGACTCATGCCGGCGTAGCGCTTCCTCTCACCGGCTGAGAGAGCCATCGACATCGGGCCGATGAGGCGCACGATGGTCCGAGCTCACCGAGAGGAGGCACGCATGGCAGACAGCGTCTACAAGGTCATCGAGCTCGTAGGAACGAGCGCCGAGTCCTTCGAGGGGCGGTCGCCGCAGCGGTGAAGCAGGCGGCATGGCTGTCGTTGCGGACCCGCGTGCATCGCCGAGGTCGACGAACTCGACGTGCAGATCGAGGACGGCACGATCAAGGCCCACTGCGCGAAGGTCAAGGTGTCGTTCAAGTACGAGGGCGGCGCATAGTCCCAGGTCTGACCGGCTGCTCGGTCAGCGATGGGCGCTGCCGATGTCGTCCTGGCCGTGTCGTTCGGCGGCTCGTTCCTGTGGGGCGCGCCGCGCAGCCTCGTCACTTGCTGATCGGCAGCGCGCATCGCGATGCAGGTCCACATCAGCGTGGATGATCGGCGCCATCATGGGCTTCGGCGCGGGGTGCTGATCAGTGCGGTGGCCTTCGACCTCGTCGAGGACTCCTATGACCTCGCCGGCGGCGGTCGGGCGGTGGGCCTCGGCTGATCGCGGGCTGTGCGACGTGCTCGCCGTCGGCAACCTCCTCATCGCTGAAGCTGGGCGGCTCGCAGCGGAAGGACCCCACCGGGCCTGGGGAAGGCGACGGCGGAGGCGACAGCGGGGGCGCCGGCATCGTGCTCGGCAGCGTCCTCGACGGCATCCCCGAGTCGATGGTCATCGGGCTCACACGCTCGTCGGCGGCGCCGCTCGGCGTCTCCTATCTCGCCGCAGTCTTCCTCTCGAACCTGCCCGAAGGGATCTCGTCCATCGACGGCAGGGCCTGCTGACCGCCGGATGGCCGAAGGCGCGGCTTCATCCGGCTCTGGTTGCTCATCGTCTTCGTGTCCGCGTTGGCATCGCTCGCCGGCTACGGCTTCCTCGACACTGCGCCGCCCGACGTCGTCGCGTTCGTGCAGAGCTTCGCGGGCGGAGCGATCCTCACGATGCTCGCTGACACGATGATGCCCGAGGCTACGAGCACGGCGGGCGTGGTCGTGTCGTGACGACGCTCGGCTTCACACGCGCACTGCTGCACGTGCTGGCGTAGGCGCCGGCACCAGCGCATCCGATCGCCATCGTGAGTAGCCGCCGAGCGCGACACTGATCCCTGCGCCGCCGATCACATCGAGCGGGCTAGCGCCGAGGTAGACGCGATGGCGTTGAGCGTCGCATCAGGAAAGCGGGAGCCAGCGCCATCGTCCCGGCAGGTACGGATAGAGATAGCGTCGCGAATTTCACAGATGATCGCGTGGCCTGAAACGTAAACGAAAGCGACTCGAGGGGGACGCCGCGGAAATGTCCGCACGACAGATCGAGATGGCAGATGGTGGTCGCCGGGGCGTTCCCGTTCGACGAGGTTCTTCACGACTCCCTTCCTCGATGAGGAGCTTCAACGTGGATGAAGGCGAGCAACGCGATCGCCAGGCGGTAACGGCGGAACGCGAGCGTCCCACGGCGACGACGAGCGGGACGAGCAGCAGCCCGGCGAGCCTTCGGAAGACCTTACATCGCCGGACGGAGCCAGTCGGGCAATCCGTTGATGCCGTGGAAGATGGCCTGCCCCACCCGGCCACTTTCCCGTTGCTGGCGATCACGCCTCGACGACGCGCCACGCTGTGCTGCCGAGCAGGGCAAAGAGCGCCACCCTTCACTCGCTCGTAGGTGATCGGTTCGCGCATCCACCGGGACGCTAGGTCTGGGACTCGCAATCGTGCTTGCTGACGCGCCGACTCAGGGCGCTCGCGCACAGGTCGCGCGACGATGACTCATGAGGCACGGCGATGAGTGATCGATCTCTTCGACCAGCATGGCGCACTGGTACTGCCAATGCCGGCGAACCTCGGGCGCAGCCTGGCGAGCGCGAGCTCCTCGCGTTGCAGGTCGAGCTCGTGCGCATGCAGCGATGGGCGCGCGACACCGGAGCGCGCGTTGCGCTGATTGAGGCCGCGACACCGCCGGAAAGGGAGGCACCATCCAACGCTCACCGAGCACCTGAACTCCCCGGTTCGCGCGTCACGTCGCGCTCGCAGGCGCCTCACCGGCATCCGCACGACCGGCCAGTGGTACTTCCAGCGGTACGTCGGCGTTCAGCTTCCGACTCGTGGCGGGGTCGCCTTCTTCGACCGCTCCTGGTAACAACCGGGCCGGGCGTCGAGCGCGTCATGGGAGCTTCGCCACCGCCGAAGCAGGTCGGGCTCGCTTCTTCCGATCAAGTCGGTGCCGTTCGAGGAGTTCCTCGTGAACGACGGCATCCACTCTATCAAGATCTGGCTCGGAAGTGGGGCAAGAGGAGCAGCGGCGGCGGATGGAAGCAAGCGACGGGTGGACCCGTTGCGGCAGTGGAAGCTCAGCCTGATGGACGAGGCCGCACTCGACAGGCGGGACGACTACACGCAGTCGATGGTCGAGATGTTCATGCTCACCGACGCGCGGCCGTCTCTGTGGTGGTGGTTCGTCAACAACAACCGCAAGCGCGCCGGGCGCATCAACGTGGTGCCGTCTTCGTCCTCGACCAGATCCCGTACGAGGACAAGGACGCGACTGGTCTCGCGGCCGCCAGACCCCGAGATCGTCAGGACCTGGTGCGCGCGTAGATGCTCCCGGACCTTCATGTCGTCCTGACCGTCGCAGACAAGGCAGCCCGCATGCGCTTCGGCGATCAAGACCGCACCCCAGCACACGACCTGGTCCGACATGCTCGCCGTGCGGCAGCGCGCCGACGAGATCGACATCTTCGAGTCGGCGTGGAACTTCGACCACTTCTACCCGATCTTCTCCGACCCGACCGGCCCGTGCCTCGAGGCCTGGACGATGCTCGCCGCGATGGCGAACGCGACTGCAGCGGATCCGGCTCGGCGTGCTCGTGACCGGCAACATCTACCGCCATCCCGGCGGTGCTTCGCGAAGATGGCGGCGACGGTCGACGTCATCTCCAACGGACGGCTCGAGCTCGGCATCGGCGCGGGCTGGAACCAGCAGGAGTGCGACGCCTACGGCATCGACGTCTGCCCCCGCTTCGCGAGCGGTTCGACATGTTCGACGAAGCCTGCGAAGTGCTGATCATGCTGCTCGTCCGACACGACGTCAGAGTTCGAGGGTCACTACTACCAGCTGCAACGACGCTCGCTGTGAGCCGAAGCCCGTGCAGCGCCCGCATCCGCCGATCTGCATCGGCGGTGGGGCGAGCGGCGCACGCTTCGGGCCGGTTGCGAAGTATGCGCAGCACTGGAACGTGCCGAGCGGTGACGTCGCGACGCTTCCAGCGCAAAGCGAGCCGTGCTCGGCGAGCACTGCAGCGCGATCGGACGCGACCTATCGACGATCACGACCTCCACCCACTTGCGGTTCGACCCAGAAGGGAGCATCAAGGCCTTCGTGGACGACGCGACGGCAGTGGAGCGACGGCGGCCTCGACCTCGGCATCGTGTACCTCCCGCCGCCCCATCGGCCCGAGGTGCTCGAGCCGTTGGCCGATGCGCATCGCGACGGTGGAGTGATGGGCTCGCAGGGCCTCGCGCTCGGCGCTCGACTCGGTCCGCGACCTGGGCCCCCTGATCCTCGAGCAGCGGATGCCGTCGGAAGCGACGGGGTGCCTCGCACGACGATGTGGTCGAGGCGCTCCTCCGAGACGGGCCTGATCGGCGCGCTGGTGCCGGACTGACCTCGATGGGCCTCGACCTGACGATCCCCGACGTGATCCGAGCTCGTGCGCGCCCTGTCGACCTACGACGCATCGGTGGGATGGACGTACGCGATCGGCGTCGGGCGCGACCGCTGGCGGGACGGTTGCTGTACGCGATCGGCCTTCGAGGACCATCTTCCGAGACTCGCACCGCGCTGGATGGCCGGGCTCGCTGAACCCGACGACCTCGAAGGCCGAGTGCCCGTCGATGGCGGATATCCGGTTCAGCGGCCTCGCGAACTTCGCGAGCGGCTGCCGTCACGCGACCTGGCTCATGGTCGGGGACTGGGTGCACCGTGATGGCAAGCCGGTCTTCACCGACGCCGGCCCCGAGTTCATCGCCGGAGTGATCCCGATCGAGCAGCGTCCGCATCAACGGACACGTGGTCGGTGACTGGCATGCGCGCGACGGGAAGCAACGACTGCGTCGATCGAAGACGCGTTCGCCTCCGCCGACTTCGGTCGTTCCCGTGGTTCGATGCGAAGCCCCGGTTCGAGACAGGGACGTTCGGTCGCATCCCGCTGCTCATCGCAGTTCGGCCCCGGGCTCGCTGCCGACCGCCGTCGGCGCGCGCAGCGCCCAGCAGCGGTTCATCGCGCTCGCGACAGCGAAGCGGTCCGGTCGGCGCGATGCAGACGCTCGCCGAGCGGTCTTACGGACAGATGGCCGCGGGAGAAGCCGAGGGACTGATCCTCGCCGCTGAGGACACGCTCGCCGCGGCGGCGGCGGAGACGTGGCGAAGAGGCGAGCGCGGTGAGGGCGTTCGACCGCGCGACCCGCGTGGCGTTCCGCATGCGCCTCGTGACCGCCGGTGCGGCTCGCGGGCCGCGCCGTCGACCTGATCCACGACGCAGCGGGCATGCACGCGATCGCCGTGCCGTCTCCGCTCGAGCGCGTGGCGAGACGTCCACGCGCCGACGCAACACGTCATGTCTGAACGTCGGGCGCATCGAGGTCGCGGGTCGCGCACTCCTGGGCCTCGACCCCGGATTCGTCATCTGACGGGCCTACCCTCAACGGGTGCGCCTCGTGCCGTTGCGCTGCTCGTCGTCGTGCTCACCGCGTGCGCCGGCGCGGAGGCAAGGGCTCGATCCCCGATGCGCCGCCGGCCGTCGCCTCGGCGCCGGTCGAGCGTCGCCGATGCCGGCCCGCTTGCCGCTCACGCCGCTCACGCCCACCGACCCGAGCCGCATCCCGCGCGATCAGCAGGCCAGCGGTCGACGCTGCTCGCCGCGATCTCGTCACCTCTGTTCCCCGACGGAACGGTCACGGGCACAACCACGGCGGCCCCGCGTCACTCAGGCTGCGCTGGGCGCCGCCGACCAGGCGACGTTCGACAGCCAATGGGCGCAGGCGGTGGCCGCCGCCCGGCCAGCTCGACACCGTCGCGAAGGCCAACGCCGCCGGCTACGTCGTCGCGTCGACGAACGCCGCCGGCGTCGGCGTGCACTTCGTGAAGTGGTCGCTCATCGACAAGCCCTTCGATCCCGCCGCTCCGTCGATGCTGCTGTTCGACCTCCGAGCGCGATCCGCCCAGTGCTCGTCGGGTTCTCGTACTGGGTCCACTCGACCGACGCGCCCGCGGGTTCGCCGGCGACAACGACCACTGGCACCAGCACTCCGGGCTGTGCATCGTGAACGGCTGGGTCGACCGCGAGAACGTGGAGGGCCGCGTCTCTGCGTGCCGGCGCGCACTCGGCGGCAGCGACCTCTGGATGCTCCACGCATGGGTCGTCCCCGGCTACGAGAACCGCTGGGGCGAGTTCGCGGACACGAACCCACTGCTGTGCCCGCCGGTCGCCTCGACGGCCGACATCGCGCAGTGCCCGGCGGCGCCGTAGGGCCATCTGAGGCAAAGTGGGCGCATGGGGGAATTCCAGCTCATTCGACGGCACCACGATCGTGTACGACGACCTCGGCGAGGGCCCGCCGGTGGTGATGCTCCATGGGTTCGCCGCCGACGCGCGGCGAACTGGCACCAGCCGAAGGTCGTCGAGACGGTGGTCGCGGCGGGTCGCCGGGTCATCACGCCTGACGCCCGCGGGCACGGGCGGTCGGGCAAGCCGCACGACATCGCCGCCTACCAGGGCCAGGCGATGCCGCGGGATGTCAGTGCGCTGCTCGATCACCTCGGTCTCGACCGAAGTCGACGTCGTCGGCTACTCGATGGGTGCCCGCATCACCGCGCAGGTCGCGCTGAGCGAGGCACGCGTGCGCTCCATCGTGCTCGGCGGTGTCGGCGTCGGCGTGATCCAGGGACGCAGGTCCTGCCGGAGCTGGAGCGGATCGCTGCCGCGCTGACCGCGCCCGACAAGTCTGCGATCGCCGACGCGACCGCCCGCGGGTTTCGTCGGTTCGCGGAGTCGACGGGCGCCGATCGACAGGCCCTCGCTGCAGTGATGCGAGCGGGGATGGAGCAGCCGCCGCAGACGCTCGGCTCATTGTCGATGCCGGCGCTCGTCATCTGTGGCGACAAGGGACAGCGCTGGTCGGCCCGCCCGCAGGCACTCGCCGACGCGATCCCGGGCGCCGAGCTCGTCGATCGTCAACGGCGACCATCTCACCGCGGTCGGCGACCCGAAGTTCCGTCAGGCGATCGCCGACTTCCTCACGAGGGTGCGCCCGTTAGGAACGCGTCAGTATCCGCCCGGACTGCTTCTCGCCGATCAGGGAGATCCGGCGAGATTGTGCGGGTGGACACAGGACGACACGCAACGACGCAGCGAGGATGTGGTCGGCGCTCGGCGTCGATGGCCGTCGATCGCGGTCGCGGGTCTGCTCGTTCCGCTCCGCTCGACGATCGACAACACGAACGTCGCGCTCGTGCTGGTCCTCGTGATCATCGTGGCGGCGGCGAGCTTCGGAGGCCGCGCGCGGGCGTGACGACCTCGGTCGTCGCCGCTCTCGCCTTCAACTTCTTCCACACGCAGCCGTACTACTCACTCCGCATCTCCGACCGCTTCGACATCATCACGACGGTCCTGCTTGCGGTCGTCGGCCTCGCCGTCGGCGAGATCGCGGTGCTCTCCGCACCGACACGAGGTCGTCGCGGACGAGCACGCGACCGGCGCTCGGCATCTCGAGCGGGTCGCAGGTCTGGTGGCGAGGCGGCGCAGACGAGTCGAGATGTCTGGGACGCCGTGCGCGCGGGCTCGATCGCCGAGCTCGGGACTCGCGCCATGCCGCTTCGATCCGGGGATGGGACTGACGCCACCTTCCGCGCATCGAGCGCGACGGCCGTCTCGCTCGAGGGCGAGCGGTACTTGCGCGGGCGGAGGCTTCGCGCTGCCGGCCGACGGAGCCGAGATCCTCGTCGAACGACAGCGGCGCGACGCTCGGCCGCCTGGTGCTCGAGCCGGCGGAGGCGCCGCGCGGTGTCGCGTGACCAGCGGCGGGTCGGCATCGCGCTGGCGGACCAGCTCGCCGTCGTGCGTCGGACGCGGGAGGCGGTGCACCCGTTGGGCTGAGTGGACCGCACCATCCGCTGATAGCGGGTATACCTAACTCCTCATGGTGAGGACGGGTGACCTGAAGCGGATAGGCGTGCACGGCGGCATCCTGCGACGACGCTGCTGGCGCTGACCGCCTGCGGTGACGACGGTGGCTCCGGATCGGGCGAGGCGGCCGGCGGCGACGGCGCGGCTCGGTCGCCCTGACCATGACCGAGGCGGGGCTGCGACCCGGCATCGCTGTCTGGCGCCCGCAGGCAGCGTCGAGTTCGCTGGTGACGAACGAGTCGGGCCTCGAAGGGCGAGGTTCGAGGTGATCTCGTCGGCGCCCGAGATCTCGACCGAGGAGTTCCTCGAAGACGGCGCGAGCGGCACGCTTCACCGATCACGCTTGCAGCCCGGCCAGTACCAGGTGATCTGCGGCGCGCCGTCCAACACCCGGGCCGACCTCGTCGGTCACCGGCGAGGGGAGGCGGCGCCGTCGTCGCAGCGTCGACCAGGCCGACCTCGACGCTCGCGGTCACCGACTATCAGGCCTACGTGCTCGCCCAGACCGAGGCGCTCGCGACACGAACACCAAGCAGTTCACCGACGATCCGCGCCGGCGACCTCGACGACGGCGAAGCAGCTCTACGCCGAGGTGCGGGTGCCGTGGGAGCAGATCGAGCCTGTCGCCGAGCTGTCTTCCCCGACTCCGACGGCGTGATCGACAGCCGCGCCGACGACTTCCCGAAGGCCGAGGCCGACCCTGACTTCACCGGCTTCCACGCTCGAGTACGGCCTGTTCGCCGGAGGCGACGGTCGACATGGCCGCACTCGCCGATCGGCCTCGACACCGACATCCAGTCGCTCATCGGCGAGGTCGAGGTCCTCGAGATCCAGCCGCAGGTCATGACGAACGGCGCAGCGGCACTGATCGAGAAGCGGCGCAGACGAAGATCACCGGTGAAGAGGAGCGGTACTCCGGCACCGACCTCGTCACGCTGCAGGCGAACGTCGACGGCGCGAACAAGGTCTTCGACCTCGTGTCGCCGCTGCTCGTGATCCGTCGACGAGCAGCTCGACTGACGATCTCCGGCGCAGTTCACGAAGGTGCGAGGCCTCGCTCGACACCTACAAGCACGGCCGACGGGTTCGAGTCCGTACGAGCGCGGTGAGCGAAGCCGACCGGGCCAAGCTCAAGATCGTCGATGGCCGAGCTCAGCGAGCTCCTGAGCCAGGTCTCGGCTCGCTCGGCCTCCAAGTGAACGAGTAGGCGTTGCCCACGATCGCCGCGGGTTCTCGCGCCGTCGCCTTGCTCGGTCGCGGCCAGCGGGCGACCGCCGGGCGTCGGCGCCGGTTCGCCGCGCTCCGCCGTGTCGCGATCGACGCCGACGCCGACTGCCGCGACTGCCGGCCAGCGATGCGCGTCGCCATTCGAAGGTCGCGCACCAGCGCGGCATCACCACGCCGTCCGCAGCGTCACGCGATCGTCGCGGCGTCTCGACGTCACCGCAGCCGGATCGGGCCGAGCTCGCCACGATGTTCCGGTCGCGCGACGACCGAGGTGCGCAAGCCTCATGGCGGGCAGGTCGGGCCGAGCGCGCAGCAAGCTGCTGCCGCCCGTCGACAACCTGATCGTCGGCGTCGAGCCTCCGCCCGACGACCTCACGATCACGCTACGCCGTCGGGTGCCGTCGCTGTTCGACGACCGCTACGGGCTCGCTCGGTCGACAAGCCCAAGCAGCTCGTGCGCGATGCCGGCGTTCCCGAACGACGAGCCGCATGCCGACCAGAGCCACGGCGACCTCGCTCGTGCAGGTGCTGCGCCGCGACGCCCGAGGGATGCAACCACGCCGCTGCGACGTGTCATGCGGGTCACCCGCGACGCGCTCACGTTGCGATGGATGCTGCCGGGCTTCCAGGAGCCGAACACGCTCGGCGCCGGCCGCGCATCGCAGCGCAACCTGCATGGGGTTCAAGGACGGCACCGCGAACCCCGATCGGGTGACGAGTCGCGACGATGGGCGAGCTCGTGTGGGTCAGCGCGAGCGACGACGAACCCATCGTGGGCGGTCGACGGCACCTACATGGTCGCCCGAGCGCATTCGCATGCGCGTCGAGTTCTGGGACCGCACTGCGTTGCACACGCAAGAGGCGATCATCGGACGCCTCAAGGACACCGGCGCTCCGCTCGACGGCGTCTACGAGAGACCGACGTGCCCGCGCTACGCGTCCGACGCCGACGGCGCGAGCACGCCGCTGACCGCGCACATCCGGCTCGCGAACCCGCGCACGGCGAGACCGAGAAGAACCGCATCCTTCGTCGTGGTTTCAACTTCTCCCAGGGGTTCACGCCCGACGGGCAGCTCGACCAAGGGCTTGCTGTTCGTCTGCTTCCAGCGCAGCCTCGCCGATGGCTTCCTCGCGGTGCAGGAGCCGGCTCAACGGCGAGGCCCTCGAGGAGTACATCAAGCCGGTCGGCGGCGGCTTCTACTTCGCGCTGCCGGGTGTCACGTCAGCGCGACGGCTACCTCGGCGAGACGCCTGCTCGTCGTAGCGTGCACGGTGATGTCCGATTCCCGCCAGCCAGGTGGGACTAGCGTGCGACGATCAGTCGGGTGAGCGCAGCCCCGGATGATCGGCACGGACTTCGAGCGTTGCTATCGGGCGGTGCAGAGCCGCGACGCCCGGTTCGACGGGTGGTTCTTCACCGCAGTCACGTCGACCGGCATCTACTGCCGCCCGAGCTGCCCGGCGATGACGCCGAAGCCGCCAGAACGTCGCGCTTCTACCCGACGGCGGCGGCAGCGCCAGGCAGCCGGCTTTCGCGCCTGCCGTCGGTGCCGGCCCGACGCGACCCCGGCTCGCCGGAGTGGAACGTGCGGCCGACCTCGTCGGCGCGCGATGCGCCTGATCGCAGACGGCGTGGTCGACACGCGGAGGAGTCGCGGAGCTCGCTCGCCGGCTCGGCTACAGCGAGCGGCATCTCAACCGCCAGCTGACTGCGGAGGTCGGTGCGGGGCCGATCGCGCTTCGCGCGTGCGCAACGCCTCAGAGCGCGCGTGCTGATCGAGACGACCGAGCTGCCGTTCGCGCGCGTGGCATTCGCTGCCGGCTTCTCGAGCATCCGCCAGTTCAACGACACGATCCGACAGATCTTCGCGATCGACACCCAGCGACATGCGCACCGCTCGCAGCGGCCGTGACCTCGCTCCGCCGGGCGTCATCGTCCTGCGGCTGCCGTGTCGCGCTCCGTTCGACGGCGGCGCGGTGGTCAGAGTTCCTCGCCGCGCGCAGTGCCCGGCATCGAAGAGGTGGTGGGCACGACCTACCGGCGCACGCTGCGCCTGGCCCACGGTGCGGGCGTGGCCGAGCTGACCCCGCAGCCCGACCACGTTCGCGCCGTGCTCCGGCTCGACGATCTCCGCGATCTCACCACGGCCGTGCAGCGGTGCCGGCGAGTGTTCGACCTCGATGCCGACCCGCAGGCCGTCGCCGAGCAGCTCGGCGCCGATCGCGATCCTCGGTCGGCCTCGTCGCGAAGACGCCGGGGCTTGCGGCTGCCGGGCACCGTCGATGGCTTCGAGCTCGCGACGCGAGCCGTGCTCGGGCAGCAGGTCTCGCTTGCAGCCGCGCACGCTGGCCGCTCGGCTCGTCGCCTCGCACGGCACGCCGCTGGCGACCCCCGACGGCGGCCTCACCCACCTGTTCCCGCAGGCCGAAGCCATCGTCGAGCTCGCCGCCGGAAGCACTCGGGATGCCCGCCGCGCGAAGGGCGGTGCTCGACCGCGCTCGCGACCGCGGTCAGCGAACGGCGAGGTCGTCGTGGATGCCGGCGCCGACCGCGTCGCGACGACCGCCGACTTGCTCGACATCCGCGGAGTCGGCCCGTGGACGGCGTCCTACATCGCGATGCGCGGCCTCGGCGATCCCGACGTGTTCCTTCCGACTGACCTCGGCGTGCGCAGCGCGCTCGAACGCATGGATCTGCCGACCTCGGCCGCGAGGTCGCCGCAGCTCGCGGAGTCGCTGGCGCCCGTGGCGCTCGTACGCCGTCATGCACCTTTGGAGGTCGCTGTGATGACGACTCGGCAAGCACCGCGACGGTGGCGACGCCATGCGGCCCGTTCACGATCGTGATGCGACGACGACGCCGTCATCGCGAGCGGCTGGACGACCGAGCACCGACGAGCTGATGGAGCCGGTGCCGTCGTCGCTGCGCCCGACGACGATCACCGCGCGCCGCGACCTCGGTGCGGTGACCGAGCGGTCGCTGCGGTACTTCGAGGGTGATCTCCTCGCGATCGACGACATCGAGGTCGAGCAGCACTCAGGCCCGTTCATCGAGCAGGCGTGGGACGTGCTGCGCACGATTCCCGCCGGATCGCCGATCACCTACGCGGAGCTCGCGGCGAAGGTCGGTCGCCCCGACGCGGTCCGCGCCGCGGCGAACGCGTGCGCGTTCAACGCCGCGGCGCTGTTCGTGCCGTGCCACCGCATCGTCCGCACGGGAGCCGGTCCCTACGAGCGTCGTCTGGGCGGGCTTCCGCTGGGGTCTGCCGGTGAAGCGGCAGCTGCTCGACCACGAGGCCGGAACCGCAACTCTCACGAGTCTCTGACGCGGTTCTCAGCGAATTCTCAGAAATCCCCGCCATGCTGGTGCGCGTGAGCCTCACGGCGCCCCCCGCGCCTCGCGTCCTCGTCACCGACGACGAGGACAACATTCGCTTCCTGCTCGACGCCGCCCTCCGGCACTTCGGGTTCGACGTCGTCCTGGCCGCGAACGGCCGTGAGGCGCTCGGAGCCGTCGCGCGACGACAAGCCCGACCTGATCGTGCCTCGACGTGATGCTCCCCGACCTCGACGGCTTCGAGGTGTGCCGGCGCCTCCGTGCCGACGGGCGTGCAGGTGCCGGTCCTGTTCCTCACGGCCCGGGACGGCACCGAGGAGAAGGTGCGAGGGCTCACGCTCGGCGGCGACGACTACGTCACGAAGCCGTTCAGCCTCGAAGAGGTCGTCGCGCACGGGTCCGGGCGATCCTGCGCCGGGCGAACGGCGAGGCGCCGTCGCTCGGTGCTGCGGTTCGCGCGACCTCGAGATGGACGAGGACGCCCACGTCGTCAGGCGCAGCCGGCACCGCGGTCGACCTGTCGCCCACCGAGTACAAGCTGCTGCGCTATCTCCTGATCAACGCGGGGCGAGTGGTGACGAGGGCTCAGATCCTCGATCATGTGTGGGAGTACGACTTCGGTGGCGAGGCCACCGTCGTGGAGACCTACGTGAGCTACCTCCGCAAGAAGCTCGACCCGCTGGGCGACGCCGTTGATCAAGACGGTCCGCGGCGTCGGCTACGCCCTTCGACAGGACTGACGTGTCGCTGCGGCATCGGCTCGTCGCTGCCCTCGTTTGTGATCGGGGCAGTGCTCGTCGTCGCCGGTGTCGTCGTCGCGGGCCTGATCCGGGGCGCGCTCATCGACCAGGTCGACCGCCAGCTCGAGCGCACCACACCCCCGCTCGGTATCTTCATCGGCGCGTTCGAACCGGGCGCCGATCGGTGTGCGCCTGGCGCGAACACCGACGATCAGCTTCACCGAGCTGTACGTCGCGGTCGCGTCGCCGGAGGGCGTGCGGGTGTTCGGCCCGACGGTCGGAGTCCGAGCCGCCACCCGACCTCAGCGACGTGCTGCCTCCCGACGGAGCCCTCGTCGACCCGAGTCGCGCCGATTCGCGACGGTGGGCGCGGTCGGCGGCGGTCCGCAATACCGCGTTCTCATCGAGGGCGTGCCGAACGGCGGTGCGATCGCAGTTCGCTCAGTCGCTGCGCGCGACCGAGCACACCTTCCGGCAGATCGTCGTCGGTCGAGGTCATCGCGTTCCTCGCCGTCCTGCTCACCCTCTGCATGATGGCCTGGTGGCTGCTGCATCACGGCGTGCGGCCGATCGAGAAGATGGCGAGGACCGCGAGCGCGATCGCGGACGGCGACCTCTCCCGCCGCGTGGCGCCGGCGGAGGACAAGACCGAGGTCGGGCGGCTCGGCATCGCGCTTGAACACGATGCTCGGGCAGATCGAAGGTGCGTTCGACGAGAGGCAGGAGTCGGAGGACCGGCTCCGTCGCTTCGTCGCGGATGCCTCTCACGAGCTGCGCACGCCGTTGACGTCGATCCGCGGCTATGCGGAGCTGTGGCGGGCCGGCGCGATCTCGACTGAGCCCGAGCAGGCCGACGCGATGCGCAGGGTCGAGCACGAGGCGGCGCGGATGGGACGGCTCGTCGACGACATGCTGTTGCTCGCCCGGCTCGACGAGGGTCGTCCGCTCGACCTGACCGACGTCGACCTGGCGCCACATCGCGGAGGACGCGGTGCGCGACGCCCGCGGTCGAGCCCGGCCGGCCGATCTCGCTCGTCGCGTGACGACAGCGTCGTCGTGTCGGGCGATGCGGACCGGCTCCGCCAGGTCGTCGCCGAACTTGCTCGCGAACGCACTTCGTGCACACGCCGCCCGGCACGCCGGTCGAGGTCCGTCTGCACCGAGACGGGCCGGCAGCGGTGCTCGAGGTCGCCGACCATGGTCCAGGACTTCCGCCCGAGCTCGTCGGCGCACGTGTTCGAGCGGTTCGTGCGCGCCGATCCCGCGCACGCGCGACTGGTGGCTCCGGACTCGGTCTGGCGATCGTCGCGGCCGTCGTCGAAGCGCACGGCGGCCGGGCTGAGGTCGACTCAGAGCCGGGTGAGGGTGCGACGTTCCGGGTGGTTCTCCCCGCTCAGGTTGCTGACGTTCCCTCAGCAAGTTCCGATCACGCGCTTCAGGTGATCCCAAGACCCGGTTGCGACTCTGCTCGCCGTGAGCGAGCACAGGCGAGTGGGTGTGTGGTGCCGTTGGCCGCGCTTTCGATCGTCCTCCTCGCCGCGCGTGGCGGTGGCGGCTCCACCGCTGCGGCGTCGAGTCCGGACGGCACGGCGACACGCCGACGGTGCCGTCCCCGCGGACACGCAGAAGTTCGTCGACTGCATGAAGCAGCAGGGAGTCGAGCGTCCCGACCGGGCGCGCTTTCCAACGGGGGAGCGGTACGGCTGAAGCACCGCCTGCCTCGATCGACCGCAGCAAGCTCGAAGCCGCGCGCGAGGCCTGCGGCGACCTCTTGCCCGAGGGCGCCGTCTTCGGCGGCCCCGGCGCCGGCGGTCGTGCCGGTGGGGTCGACGCGACTGCGCTCAACGCCTATCGGTCGTGCATGTCCGATCACGGCGTGACGATCCCGAGCGCCAGCCCGATCAGGGCGCCGGTGTCGATCGACCGCGGCAGCGACTCGTTCAAGGCCGCCAACGACGTCTGCGCCCCGCTCGCCGAACGGCGGCCAGGGCCTTCGTGACCGAAGGGACCAACCCGTGAAGCGCAAGACCTTGATGTTGAACTCGGTGCTCGCGGTGAGCGCGGCCGGCCTCGTGGCCTTCGGCATCGCATCGCTCGGAGCAGAGGGCTCCGCAGCCGCGACGGAGACCGAGACCCCGGTCCGTACGGGCTCGGTGACGTAGACGGTTTCGGCGACCGGGAACGCGATCGCGGCCGAAGACCTCACGCTGAACTTCCAGGGACAGGAGTCTTGACCGAGGTGGATGTCACTGGCTGGCTCCACTCGTCACGGCGGGGCAGGTCCTCGCTCGCATCGACAGCACGACGGCCGAGAACCAGCTGAAGACGGCGCAGGCGAACCTCGCGAGCGCCCAGGCGCGCATGCAGGGCCTTCTCCACCCGCTGACCGCACAGGATCTCGTGAAGAACCAGGCCGCGGTCGATCAGGCCCAGGGCCGCGGTCGACACCGCGCAGACGCGCTCGACAACGCCAAGGCGAACCTCGCGCAGGACACGATCACGCAGCAGAGCGCGATCGATCGCGCGAAGCAGGCGCTCGCCAACGCGCAGGCCGTGTCCTCGACGGGGATGGCAGGGCAGCAGTCGGCGCTCGACCAGGCCCGTCAGACGCTCACCGATGCGGCGTCGCACCTGCCCGTCGGAGTGATCGTCACGACCACCGACGGCACCACCGCGGTCGCCGACTCGACCGCGCTCGTGCAGACGTACAAGTCGGATCAGCAGCTCTGCAGCGCGTGAGCAACTCGTCGACCTACGTGCTGCCCGATGGGCTACCTGTGCCGACATCCCGGCGCAGCTGAGCAGCGCCACCGAGGTGCAGACCGGCCGCACGCGCTGGTGACCGCGGAGAACCAGCTCGCGTCGAGTCAGGCGCAGACCGAAGCAGACGCGGCGACAACGCGCAGGCCGCCGTGACCGACGCGATCACCGCGCCAGGCCGCGACGCTGCTGAAGGACCAGCAGGCGATCGTGACCGCGCAGCGTCAGCTCGCAGACGGCGCAGACGAGTCTACCAGCTCGACGCATCGCGCTCGAACGCCGCGGCGCGCAGCCCGGCATCGCAAGCCGACGTCGCGCAGCAGCAAGCGAGCGTCGTCACGGCCCAGATCGCGGTGGCAGACCGCGCCAGAAGGCGGTGTCCGACACGGCGCTTGTCGGCCCCGGCCTGCGGGACGGTGAGCGCGGTCAACGGCGCAGTCGGAGAGGCGGTCGCGCAGCGGCGGTACGACCGGCTTCATCACCCTGGTCGAACCTCAGCACGCTGCAGGTGAAGGCCGCCTTCTCGCGAGACCGACGCCGCGAAGGTGCAGGTCGGGCCAGACTGCGACCGTCTCGTTCGACGCCCTCACCGGCCAGACGTTCACCGGCAAGGTCGTCGCGATCGACGCCGACGTCGACGGTCACGAGCAACGTCGTGACCTACAACGTGACCGACGCCCTCGACTCCGACGTCGCCGCTGGTGAAGGTAGGCATGACGGCGTCTGGTCGACGTCACCGTCGCGCGAGAAGGACGGCGTCCTCGTGCTGCCGGCGTCCGCGATGAGCGGGCGCGGGCCAGACCGCCGACCGTCACGGTGCGCACCGCCGAACGGCGACGAGCAGCGGCAGGTCATCGATCGGCTTGCGCGGCGACGACAGCGTCGAGATCGTCAGCGGTGCTCTCCGGAGGGCGATGTCGTCGGTGACGAAGGTGGCCGACGAGCACCGGTGGTGGTGCCATCGACCGGCGCGCAGCTCGGCGAGGTGGGCGAGTCGGTGCGGGCCGGGCGGTGCCTTCTGTCGTGAGTGGCTCATGACGATCGATCACGAAGCGCGGTCATCGCAGTCCGGCAACCTGACCAAGACCTATCGGATGGGTGCAGTCGAGGTGCGGGCGCTGCGCGGCGTGTCGCTCGTCGTCGAGCGGGCGACTTCGTGGCGATCATGGGTGCGTCGGGCAGCGGCAAGAGCACGCCTGATGAACATCCTGGGCTGCCTCGACGCGCCGACGACGCGGTCAGTACCGAGCTCGACGGCGTCGACGTGCGCGCACTCGACGAGACCGAGCTCGCGTACGTGCGCAACCGCAAGATCGGGTTCGTCTTCCAGAGCTACAACCTCATCCCCCGCACGTCGGCGGTCGCGCAACGTCGAGCTGCCTCTTGATGTACGCGGGACTGAAGCGCGCGAGCGCGCGTCGCATCGCACTGCTCGCGCTCGAGGCGGTCGGGCTCGGTGATCGCGCCGATCACCTGCCCTGGAGCTGTCGGGCGGGCAGCAGCAGCGCGCGCGGTCGCGCGCGCGCTCGCGACGCGCCCGGCGATGATCCTCGCGGACGAGCCGACCGGCAACCTCGACTCGGAGTCGACGCGCGAGGTGCTCGAGCATCTTCGCTCGGCTGAACCAGCGCGGCCGCACGGTCGTGCTGATCACGCACGAGGGCGACGTCGCCGCCTACGCGCGGCGGGTCATCCGGCTGCGCGACGGGCGTCGTCGTCAGCGACACGGCCGCGCGCGAGGCCGTGCCTGCGTGATCGAGAGCCTGCGCCTGGCGCCCAGGGGATCATGTCGAACCGTCTGCGCTCGGCGCTCACGATGCTGGGCATCCTCGATCGGCGTCGCCGGCGGTGATCATCCTCATCGCGGTCGGCGCCGGATCATCCGCGGCGTAGAACCAGCTCGCGGGCTCGGCACCGAACACGCTGACGATCTTCCCGACGGGGGCTTCGGCCGCCGGGCGCGTGCGAACCGCACGGGCACGCAGAGCCGCCGGGCGACGCTCACCGCGAAGGACGTCACCGCTCTCCGGAGACAAGACGAACGCCCCGAACATCATCGAGGTGGCGCCGGTCGTCAGCGCGAACGCGCACCGCGACTTATCAGGGCGCGCGACGCACCAGATCGCCCAAGGCGTCGGCACGACACCGAACTACCTCGCGATCCGGAACCTCGAGATCGCGAGCGGCTCGTCGCTCACCGACGACGACGTCACTGAGCACCGCAAGGTCGTCGATCCTCGGCCAGACGGTCGTCGACGACCTGTTCGACCCCGGCGCTGAACCCGCTCGGTGCGAAGATCAAGATCGGCGGCCTCGACCTGACGGTGATCGGCGGCGCTCGAGTCGAAGGGCATCGAACGGCTTCGCCGACCAGGACGACATCGCGATCGCTCCGATCACCGTCGGTGCAGGACTGCGCTGAGCGCCTCGATCGAGCGGCTACAGCATCATCACGGTGCAGGCGAAGTCAGCGGTGGCGCATCGAACGCGGCGTCGGCCGAGATCACCTCGACGCTCTGTCGACCCACAAGGTCACCACCGCCGACTTCCAGGTGCTCAACCAGGCCGACGCTGCTCGACGCGAGCGCGGCGTCGAACTCCGGTGTTCACGGTGCTTGCTCGGTGCGGTCGCAGCGATCTCTCTGCTCGTCGGCGGCATCGGTGTCATGAACATCATGCTCGTGACGGTCACCGAGCGGACCCGCGAGATCGGCATCCGCAAGGCCATCGGCGCAGGAAGCGCCACATCCTGAGCCAGTTCCTCGTCGAGTCGGTGCTGCTCTCGATGCTCGGTGGGCTGATCGGCGTGTTCGTCGGCCTTGCCGGCAGCCACTTCCGCATCATCGGCGTCACGCCGGTCGTGCAGCTCTACTCGGTCATCCTCGCCTTCGGCGTGGCGGTGATGGTCGGCCTGTTCTTCGGCATCTACCCCGCCAACCGAGCGGCATCGCTCCGACTCCATCGAGGCGCTTCGCTATGGTGACACCGTCACGACCGAGACCGACGCCCGAGCGGCAAGGGCGAGACGCCCGACGACCGACGTCCTGTTCCGCGACGACGTCGACGAGCATCGAACGAGATGCCGACCGCGGGCGTCGCGGCGCAGTCGTCACCGCGTGGACGGTGGTGTTCGCCGCCCTCGTGGATCGCAGGGCGCGGGCTTCGTCGCCGGCATCCAGATCGCAGAAGCGCAACGCAGCCCGCGCGGCCGCGGCGTCGCGGGTCTCGCCGCGCCGGCCAACGCAGCGGCGCCAACGGCGGCGCCGGCGCGCCTGCGGCCAGCGTTCGACCGGGCGGCCGGAGCGACCGCGAGGGCGACGCGCCGGTGCAGCGCCGGCGAGCCACGGCACGACAGGTCAGATCAAGCTCGTCGACGGCTCGAACATCTACATCACGACGAGCGACGGCTCGACGGTGAAGGTGCACCACGACGTCGACGTCGAAGGTGACGAAGATCGGTTGCCGGCGCCGTCGAGCGACCTCGAAGGCGGGCGACACGATCGTGGTGCAAGGCGCCGACCGGAAGCGGACGGCACGATCGCCGCCGAGCATCAGCCATCACGCCGAGCGCCCTTAACCGTCGTCGAGCGGGACCTCTCCGGGTATGGTGCACGCACCCCGGCATAGGGAGGTTCCGCGTCGTGGACGAACGGATGCGCATCGCAGTCGCCGAAGCCTTCGGAACAGGCTTCCTCGTCATGGGGTGTGGCACCGCCATCATCGCCGGCTCAGGCGTCGGCACCCTCGGCATCTCGATCGGCATTCGGGCTCAGCCTGCTCGTGATGGTGTACACGATCGGACCGATCACCGGCTGCCACATCAACCCGCGGTCACGCTCGGCCTGCTCGCGATCGGCAAGACGAAGAAAGAGGACGTGCCGTACTACATCGTCGGCCAGATCGTGGGCTGCATCGTGGCGCTGACGCATCATCTCATCGTCATGGCGAAGGGCGTCGATGGCTTCAGCTCGAAGAACAACTTCGCGCAGAACGGATACGACACACTTCTCGCCCAGGTGGCTACAACCTCGCCGCGGTGATCGTCGCCGAGATCGTGATGACCGCGTTCCTGACTGTGACTATTGCAGCGATCTTCCATTGGAAGTTCTCGGCGGGCTTCGCGGGAGTCTCGATCGGCCTCGTGCTCACGCTCATCCACCTCATCAGCATCCCGATCGACAACACATCGGTGAACCCGGCCTCGCAGCCTCGGCGTGCGCCCTGTTCGCGGGGAGTGATGCGCTCAAGCAGCTCTGGGTGTTCATCATCTTCCCGATCGTCGGCGGTGTCGCCGGCTGCGGTGCTGTACCAGTTCATGGCGGGCAAAGGGGAGCCGAACCCGAACCCGTTGTGTGACCGCCGCCAGGCGAGCGCTCGCCGTCAGCGCGGCGGCCTTCACCGCGCTGACCGTGCTCGCAGTCACCGACTGCTGGTGCGCGGGCATCGATCGGCCGCCACGACCTGGGTGTTCGGCTGGCCGGGAGCCTGGGAAGGCACGATGCGCGCGATCTGGCGGCTCGCGACGCGCTCGGTCGCGCTCTGTGGATCGGGCCTCGCGCTGCTGGTGTGGCGGCGCCCGCAGCCCGCCGTCAGCGATGGCCGCTGCTGGCGCTGGCATCGTGGGGCTTGGCGCTGCTGACCAAGCAGCTCGTTGGCCGGTGCCCGCCCGACGACCGCGTTGCTGGAGGCGCCCCGCCGAGGATCCGCTCGCGCGGCCACGGATACCCGTCGGCCCACGCCGCTCTGGCGGCTGCCCTGTCGTGCCTGTGCTGGTTCGTCGTACCCCCCGGTGCCTGGCCGATCCTCTGTTGCTTTCGCGGTTGCGGTCGTCGCCGTGAGTCGCGCCTACAGCGGCGGCCACTTCGCCTCTCGACGCGCTCGGCGGTGTCGCTCTCGGCGGTCGTGTGCGGTGCCGGCGCCGTGGTCGGGTTCTCGACGATCAGACCCTAGGCTCGATCTGTGAGCGACAACGTCCTGGTCAAGAGCGACGGGCCGATCACCCGCATCACGCTCAACCGTCCCGAGAAGCGCAACGCCATGAGCCTCGATCTCATGGCCGACCTCACCGGCACGCTCGAAGCCGTGCGCCACGACGACGACCACGCTGTGTCGGTGGTGATCGCGGCGTCGGGTCCGGCGTTCTCGGCCGGCCACGATCTCGGCGAGATGGGCATCCGATCGGGACGCGGTCGCCTACCGCCGGCTGTTCTGACGGCTGCACGATGCTGATGAACGCGATCCGTACGATCCCGCAGCCGGTCATCGCGCAGGTGCACGGCGTGGCGACTGCCGCCGGGTGCCAGCTCGTCGCCGGCGTGCGACCTGGCTGGTCGCCGAGGAGGGGCCCGCTTCGGGACGCCGGGCGTGAAGATCGGCCTCTTCTGCTCGACGCCGATGGTGCCGATCTCGCGGGCCGTGGGCCGCAAGCGCGCGCTCGAGATGCTGCTCACCGGCGAGCTGATCGACGCGCTGACAGCGCTCGAGTGGGGCCTCGTGAATCGCGTCGTCCCGGTCGAGACGCTCAGCGACGCGGTCGACGATCTGGCACTCGTCGATCGCCAGCGCCAGCCGCTCACCGTCGCCATCGGCAAGCAGGCGTTCTACGCGCAGATCGACGTCGACGAGCGTCAGGCCTACGACTTGACCGTGCCGGTCATGACGATGAACGCGATGACCGACGACGCAGCCGAGGGCATCAGCGTGTCCTCGAGAAGCGCTCGCCCGTCTGGCGCAACCGGTAGAGCGCGTCAGAGGTGGCAGCAGCGTGCTGGCGCCGCCGTTGCGCGCACAGCCACTGCACCGCCTCGTCGACTGACGACACGCCGACGACTCGCACCGCTCGGAGGGCGCGTAGGGCCGGGCGACGGTGAGGTCGGGCCTTCGGCATCATGAAGACCGCACGCCCGGCCTTCGTGGCGGCCGTGACCTTCGCGTTGTAGCCCAAGCACCTGGCCCACGCTCCCGCCGGGCCCGAGCGCACCGGTCGCGGCGACGAGAGGCGATGCCCCGTGAGGTCGCCAGCGGTGAGCAGTGTCGATGTACGCGAGCGCGAGCACGAGACCGGCCGAGCCTCCGGTCACCTTGCCGACCGACAGCGCGGCGCGCCGGCGCGGTGATGGGCCGGCGCGGACGTCGCGCCGCCGCCCGACGCCTGGGGCCACGGTGCCGCCGGCTTCAGGTCGAGGTCGACCACGTGGCCGTCGTGCGGTACACGCGCATCGTCAGACGTGAGTGCCGAGCGCGAGGTTGCCGTCGATCGTGTGGATGTCGGGCTTGATCCCGTTGATCGTGACGACGGCGTCACCGATCTCGAGGCCGGCATGCTCGGCGATCGACTTCGGGTGCGACTGCGGTCACCTCGAGCACGGGGCCGACCTCGCCGATCGCGGCGGTCCAGGCTTGGATCGCGGTCGGGTCGATCGACTGCCGCGCGGGCCCGGCGGGCAGCTTCGAGCTGGCTCGGGCCGGGAGCGCCGAGATGAGACGGCTTCCGCCGAACGTATGCGCCCACACCCACTGCGCGAGCGTCTGCGGGCGGAGCTCGACCTGGCGGCGATGAGGAACGCCCCAGCGCGCCGGACCGGGAGGCCACCTTCGGGCTCGGCGGGCAGGGTCAACCGCCGGGCTACTCCTCCCGTGACGACCTCCCCGCCCACGGGCAGCGCGAGCGACGCGATGAGGAGCGCGATCAGGACTCGGCCAAGACCCCGCGCAGATCGGTCTGCCGCTCTGACACTCTTCGTAATGGGGTCGCCCGCCCCCTCCACACCGCCAGCACAGCATCGTGGTGTTTCGTTCGTGCAAGCGGCACGCTGAGTGAGGTCCCCGCAGGGCGCCGCCCGACCCGGACCCATGTGAGAGGGTTTCCCACACTATGGAACTTGCAGACGCGCTGATTTTCGCTTCTTCCTCCCACAACGGGGTCCTGGTCACCCTCAAACGTGATGGCCGTCCCCAGCTCTCGAACATCTCCCACGCCGTCGTCGATGGCGCGATCGGCATCTCGATCACCGACGGTCGGGCCAAGACCAAGAACCTGCGCCGCGACCCGCGCAGCGTCGCTCTACGTCTCGAGCCCCGACTTCTGGTCCTACGTCGTGCTCGAAGGCAACCGCCGAGCTGATGCCGGTGCGCGCGGCGCCAGATGACGCGATCGTCGAGCAGCTCGTCACGCTCTTCCGCGCGGTGCAGGGCAAGGGAGCACCCTGACTGGGACGAGTACCGCAACGCGATGGTGAACGACAAGCGACTGATCGTGTGGTTGCGCCCGACGAACGCCTACGGTATTCACGCGGCTAGGGCGGCGCAACGCCGCCGGGTGGCGAAGCACCGACAGTCGAGCGCAGCGAGCAGACCCGGCCGAAGCGCACCGGCGGCGGCCCCGGAGAATCAGAGGCGGCTGCTCCGCCACACCGGGCCGTCCGGGAATGCGGAAGGCGCTTCGAGCGAATCGGGTCGCATCGTCACGCCGTAGCCGGGCGCGCCGGGCAGGCAGATACCGACCTCCGGCCACCGAGACCGGCCGACTGAAGTGTCTCGTGCAAGGGATCGGCCCACTCGCACATGCGCCCGTCGAGCGAGCCTGACACCGCGATGTAGTCGAACGGCGCGATGTGCGACACGTACTCGCACAACCCGACGCCTCCCGCGTGCGGGCACACCGCAACGCCCGCGGTGCGCGGCCATCAGCAGACACCGCGAGGGACCTCGTTGACCCGCCGAGCCGGCACGCGTCGACCTGGCACACGCCGATCGCCTCCGGCCTGAAGCAGCTGCTTGAACATCACGCGGTTGTGCGCGTGCTCGCCCGTGGCGACCCCATCGGTGCGAGCGCTCGCGCGATGGCGGCGCGCCGAGCACGTCGTCAGGACTCGTCGGCTCTCGATCCAGTAGCGGATCGTGCGCGTCGAGCGCCCGCATCCATTCGATGGCCTGGCTGACGTCCCACCGCTGGTTCTGGCGTCGGTCATGAGCAGGCGATCGGGCCCGAGCTCGCTCGCGTAGCGCCCGGCAGCGCCGCTGGTCGTCGTCGAGATCCGCTCCACCTTCATCTTGATGGCGTTGAACCCGTCGGCGACCGCCTCGCGGCACAGCGTGCGGATCTTGCTCGTCGTCGTAGTCCGAGCCACCCGGCCGACGTGGTGTACGCGGGGTAACCGGTCGCGCTCGAGCTCGGCGATGCGGTCGGCGCGATCGGGCGCTCCGCGTGCGCGCAGCAGCTCGCACCGCGGCGGCCGGCGTCGACCATGTCGCTGAGGTAGGTGAAGTCGACGAGCGTCGACGAGCTCCTCCGGGCGTCATATCCGGCGAGCAGCCGCCAGAGCGGCTCTGCCTGCACGCTTGGCCCGCAGGATCCCACGCCGCGTTCACGAGGGCCGCCGACGGCGAGGTGGATCGCCGCCCTTCTCCGGGCCGATCCACCGCAGCTGTGAGTCGTCCGCGAGCATCCGGCGCGGAAGCGCCCGAGGTCGCGATGACACCTCGTCGACGTCGAGGCCCACCACCGAGCGGCGTGAGCGCGTCGATGGCGGCGCACACGATCTCGGTGCCGCGGCCGATCGTGAACGTGAGGCCGTGACCCCTGCCGGCTCAGGCTCGTCGGCATCGCGTAGCGTCGGTGCGCAGCACCACGTACGCAGCGGAGTAGTCAGGATCGGGATGCATCGCGTCCGATCCGTCGAGCGCGTCCGGAGGTGGGGAAGCGAACGTCGACGACGTCGACCGGCGCGATGCGAGGTCACGAGCCGGTCAGTCGGTGAGCGGTGAGATCTGGGAGCCGTCGTCGGTGACCAAGATCGTGTGCTCGAACTGCGCCGTGCGCTCGCCGTCGACGGTGACCGCGGTCCAGCCGTCGTCCCACATGCGGTGCTGCCAGCGCCCATCGGTGATCATCGGCTCGATCGTGAACGTCATGCCCGGCTCGCATGACCGTGGTCGAGGCGGGGTCGTAGTAGTGCAGGATCTGCAGGTCGGTGTGGAACTGCTCGCCGATGCCGTGGCCGATGAAGGCCCGCACGACGCCGAGGCGAGCTGCTTCGTGCGTGGCGCTCGATCGCCCGACCGATGTCGGAGACGTGGCGCCCCGGCTTCACTCGCCTCGATGCCGAGCATCAGGCACTCGTGGGTGACGCCGCACCAGGCTTCGGCGACTCGTCGTCGACGTCGCCGACGAGGAACGTGGCGTTCGTGTCGCCGTGCACGCCCTCGACGGTAGAGCGTGACGTCGAGGTTGACGATGTCGCCGTCGGCCAGCGCGCGGTCGTCGGGGATGCCGTGGCAGATGACCTCGTTGACCGAGGTGCACAGCGACTTGCGGGAAGCCGTTGTAGTTGAGCGGGCTCGGATAGCCGCCGCTGCTCGATGCAGGCCGCGTGACAGATCGCGCCGAGCTCGTCGCTCGGTGATGCCGGGTCGTACCGCCGCACCGGTGAGCGGCGAGCACTTCGGCTGCCGAACGGCCCGGTGCGACGCATGCGCTCGATGATGTCGGGCGACTTCACGTGCGGCTCGGGCCGGCGGATGCGCGCACGCCCGTGTCGGCGTAGGCGGGGCGCTCGATCTCGGGAGGCACTGTGCGCCGGGGCTGATCGTGCCGGGCACGATGCGACCCTCGAGCTCCTTGTGGCACCGCTTGTACTTGCGGCCGCCCCGCACCAGCACGGGTCGTTCGAGCGCAGCGCGGTGGGGCAGCAGGAGCAGAACGCATCCCGTCTCAGCCTACGGCTCCGGTCAGGCGACCGTGGCAGCGATGGCGCGCGACGATGTCGTCGACCTGCGGCAGGATCGCCTCGCTCGAGCGTCGGCTCGTAGGCGACGTGGGTGTCGAGCGCCGCCACCCGCCGGATCGGCGCTTCGAGGTCGGTCCAGCAGCTCCTCGGCGGCCCACGCCGCCACCTCGGCCGCCGAACCCGGCGGTGAGCACGTCCTCGTGCACGACCAGCGAGCCGGTTGGTGCGGCGCACCGACTCGCCGACGATCTCGTGGTCCCACGGCGAGATGGTGCGCAGGTCGATGACCTCGACCTCGGTGCCGTGCGCTTCCTGCGCCTGCTGCGCCGCCTGCAGCGACTTCTCGACCGTGGCGCCCCACGTCACGATCGTGACGTCGTCGGCCCGGTCGGCGGATGTCGCCGACGCCGAACGGGAGCACGTAGTCCGCCGGCGGGATACGGATCGCCGTGTAGGGCTGGCGCAGCAGGTGCTTGTGCTCGAGGAAGAGCACCGGGTCTTCGCACGCGGAACGCTAGCGCAGCAGCCCGGCCGGCGTCGCCGCGCGCGCGACGGGAACGCGATCAGCAGCCCGGGGATGTGGGCGAAGATCGACTCGCCGCACTGGCTGTGCCAGATGGACGCCGCCGGTGAGGTAGCCGCCGATCGGCACCCGCACGACCATCGGGCAGGTCCACGCGCCGTTCGAACGCCAGCGGATGGTCGCCGCCTCGCTCTTGAGCTGCTGCATGGCGGGCCAGATGTAGTCGAAGAACTGGATCTCGGGCGCGGCCGCAGGCCGCGCAGCGCCTGCCCGACCGCCCGGCCGACGATGTTCGCCTCCGGCGAGCGGCGTGTTGAAGCAGCGGGCGATGCCCGAACGCGCGCTGCAGGCCGTGGCGTCGTGCCGAACACGCCGCCCTTGCCCTCGACGTTCGCGAGCACGCGCCTCCGCGCGTCGGCGACGTCCTCGCCGAAGACGCGGATGCGCTCGTCGGTCTGCCATCAGCTCGTGCAGCGTGCGCTGGATCGCCTCGCCGAACGCCACGACCTCGCCGCCCTCGGGCCTGGCTCTCCGGCTCCGGCATCGCCGGCAGCGCGACGACGTGCTGCGGTGACGCGTCGCGGGATCGGGCCGCCGGCCGTCGAGCGCCTGCGCGAGCGCGCTCGGCAACGGCGCGATGGCCTCTGGTCCGCATCGGCCTCGGCTTCGTCCGCGGTGAGGACACCGCGCGCGATCAGCTCGGCCTGCATCCGCGTCGATCGGGTCGCGCAGCCGCTCGTCGTCGAGCTCCTCGGTCGATCGGTACTTCGCCTGCGTGTCGGCCGCCGAGTGCGAGTACGGACGCGTCACCGTCGGCGTGGATGAGCGCCGGGCCGACGCCGGCCCGCACGTGGCTGATGATCGACGCCGCGCTCCCGCACCCCGAAGTAGTCGGTGCCGTCGAGGCGGTGCACATCGAGGCCGCGGAAGCCGCGCGACGAGCTCGGAGATCGGCGCCGGTGACTGGTCGCTCGACCGGCACCGAGATGGCGTAGCCGTTGTCGGCGACGACGAACACGACCGGCAGGTGGAGCGTGCACGCGGTGTTGAGGCTCTCCCAGAACTCGCCCTCCGACGTCGCCCCTCGCCGAGCGACACGTAGGTGAGCTCGTCGCCGTGCGCCACGCAGCCGGGCAGGTGCGGTCGGCGCGACGATGTAGCGCGCCGCCTCGGCGCAGCCGACTGCGGGCAGGCACTGCGCTCCCGGTCGGGCTCGACTGCGTGACGACGTTGATGCTCGACGCTGCCCCCAGTGCGACGGCATCTGGCGACCGCCCGAGGCCGGGTCGTCCGCCGAGCCCGACCGCCTGCAGGAGGATCTGGTAGGCGCTGATGCCGAGCGCCGAGCATCAGCGCCTGGTCGCGGTAGTAGGGGAAGAACCAGTCGTAGCCCGGGCGCAGGTGCGGGCGAGCGCGAGCAGCAGCGCCTCGTGGCCCGGCACCGGAGATCTGGAAGAACACGCGGCTCTGACGCTGGAGGTTGATCTCGCGGTCGTCGATCGCGCGAGACGCACGCGCGTCGGAAGTCCTCGATCACCTCGTCACGCGGAACTCGACGGGCGCCGCCGGTGCGGTTGGTGCTGCTGGCGTCGTCTGCGGCGTTGCGCGCACCGGCTGCGGCATCGATGCCCGCAACCTCGGTGCTCCAGTCGCGCGGTCTGCAGGATCTGCTTCACCTTCGCGAGGAACGCCGAGCAGTACGCACCATCGTTCGCCCGATGGTCGAACGGACATCGCGATGTTGCCCATCGGATGCACGGCGACGCCGTACTCGCCGTCGTCGGTCGCGATCGCGACCGGTCGCATCGTCACGCCGTCGGTCGACACGATGCCCACCTGGGGCTGGTTGATGATCGGGCCTGTGAGCAGCGTGCCGTAAGCCGCCGGCGTTGCGTGATCGTGAAGGTGCCGCCGGCGAGGTCGTCCGCGCGTGAGCCGCTTGCGCGTGCGCGCTGAGCGAGGTCGGCAGCCGCGGCCGCGAGCTCGGCGAGCGTCTTGCTCTGCGCGTCGCGGATGACGGGCACCGATCGAGGCCCTGGAAGTCGAGGTCGACGGCGATGCCGAGGTGGACGGCTCGTGCACGACGAGGTCGTCGCCGACGACCGACGCGCTCAGCCGCGGGAACTCGGCGAGGGCGTCGACGACGGCCCGCATCGACGAAGCGGCAGGTAGGTCAGCCTTGGCCGCTGCGCGCACCTTGTTGACCGCCCTCGTAGTCGACCTCGACGGCGACGAGCGTGTGCGCCGACGTGCGCAAGCGACTGCGTGAGGTTCTCGGCGGTGCGCTTGCGGATGTTGCTGAACGGGACGACGCCCAGCTCCGATCGCCGCGGAGGAGCCGGAGCAGAGGGCGGCGGGGAGCCGGAGCAGGCGGCGCGCGACCGGTCGGTGCGACGCGGGCGTCGGCGCGGGGCGGCGCGGGGCGGTGGGGCCGCGGCGCGGGCGCGCCACCTCGCCATCGTCTCGGTGATCACGGCGAGACGCGCGCCGATCGGCACGGTGTCGCCCTCCGGCGACGAGGATCTCGACGATCTCACCCGCGACCGGCGACGGCACCTCGGCGTCGACCTTGTCGGTCGACACCTCGAGCAGCGGCTTCGTCGACGCCGATCCGTTCGCCGACCTGCTTGCACCATCGCAGCACCGTGCCTTCGGTGACGGTCTCACCGAGCTGCGGCATCGTGATGTCCACTGCTGGTGAACCTACCCTGATCTCAGACCAACCGGATCTGAGGATCGGACACAGCCCGTGCTCGATCCTGCAATCCGCGATCTCGCGCGCGGCAAGAACTTCGCTGCGTTCACCACGCTCTCGGACCGACCGGAAACCCCGGCCACGCACGTGATGTGGGTCGACGCCGACGACGATCACGTGCTGATCAACACCGAGCTCGATCGTCAGAAGTGCAGTCAACGTGATGAACGACCCGCGGGTCGCCGTCATGATCTGGGACGCCGAGACGCCGTACAAAGCACGCCGAGGTGCGCGGCAACGTCGTCGACATCGTGCGCGGAGACCGCGCCTCGGGCGCACATCGACGAGCTGTCGCGCAAGTACCTCGACCAGCGACTACGCCAGTCCGATCGGCCAGCGAGCGAGTGATCCTCGTCATCGAGCCGACCCGCCAGCGCGCCCGCTAGAGCTGGAGCGCTCAGAACTCCATCCTGCACGCTCGGTCGAAGCGTGCCGTGACGTCGTCCCAGTTGACGATGTTCCAGATCGCCTTCACGTAGTCGGGGCGCACGTTCTTGTACTGCAGGTAGTACGCGTGCTCCCACGCGTCGATGACGAGCAGGTTCTGGCCGCTCTGGCCGACGTTGCCCTGGTGGTCGTAGATCTGCTCGACGTAGAGGCGCTGACCGAGCGGCTCCCACGCGAGGCGCTCCCCAGCCGGAGCCCTGCACGGTGACGACGGCTCGAGTCATCTGCGCCTGGAACGCGTCGAACGTGCCGAAGTGCTCGTCGATCGCAGCCGGCGAGGTCGCCGGTCGGCTTGTCGCCGCCGTCGGGGGCTGAGGTTCTGCCAGAAGAGCGTGTGGAGCACGTGGCCCGAGAGGTTGAAGGCGCAGCGCCTCTCTCGAGGCCGACGATGTTGTCGTAGTCGCTCTTCTCGCGGGCTTCGGCGAGCCTGGTCGAGCGTCTTGTTGGCGCCCTTCGACGTAGGCCTTGTGGTGCTTGCCGTGGTGAAGGGCGAGCACCTCTGCGGAATAGAAGGGCTCGAGAGCGTTCTCCGCGTACGGAAGATCGGGGAGGTGTACGTCATGGCGCGGCGCGTACCCGTGGCTTGGCTTCTCGAAACCCCTGCGGCGCAGGTCGAGGGGGCGGGCGGGCGGCGCTGCGCGGTGGGGGCCGTCGTCGTGGTCTCGACGAGCGGGGCCGGCCGGCACGATGATCAGCACCTGGCCGGCCTCGATGTGGTCTGCGTCCGTCGATGTTGTTGATCGTGATGATCTGAGCAACCGTCATGTTGAACTGCTTGGCGATCTTGGAGAGCGAGTCGCCCTTCTGGATCACGTCAGGTCACCTCGGGCGCGGTGGTCGTCGTCGCGATCGTCGTGCGCCGTCGTCGTGACGGCTGCCGTCGTGCGCGCTGGCACCGAGTCGTCACCGCCACATGCGTGGCGGCGCAGGCGAGCAGTCCGACCGTCTGCTGCCACCCCCGACGGTTGAGCTTCATCCCATTTCATACGGTGTGCCCACCGTTAGTCTCGGAAACGTGACCGCGACCGACGAGACGCTCACCTACCCGGGAGCTCGCCGGCCCGATCGGCGTCGGCGACGTCGGCGCGCACGGCGTGCGGATCGCGACCTATGGTGGGGAGACCTCGGCGCGCCCGCCGATCATGTTCTGCCACGGCGGCATGGACTTCGCGGCGACGTTCGATCTGCCTTGCGCCTCTGCTCGCCGACGCAGGCTGGCGGGTCGTGGCGTGGGACCAGCGTGGCCACGGCGACTCCGACTACGCGGCCTCTACTCGTGGGATGCCGACGTCGCGATGACCTCGCAGTGCTCGACAGCACGACCGTGCGCCGGTGCCTGTGGTCTGGGCACTCGAAGGGCGGCGGCCTGATGATGCAGCTCGCCGAGGCGATGCCGCACCGGGTCAGCCACCTCGCGCAACCTCGACGGGTCTTCCGTCGAAGCGCCTGCCACGGACATCGCGAACCACGAGCGCACCCGCCTGCTCGCGAAGGATCGTCCGAGGACTGGCTCGACCATCGGCGCCGCAGCACCGACGCGCTTAGCGGCGGCGGGCACTGATCGACGAGCTCGCCGAGCGCCGGCTCGCATAGTCCCCGCCTCTCGCTGCGACTGGCTGCGCTACATCGTCACGATCGGCGCCCGCCACGACGCCGACGGTTGGCGGTGGAGCTCGATCCGTCCGATGCGGTTCGGCGGGTTCGGGCCGTGGCGGCCCAGGTGGTCGCTCATGCGCCTGCCCGGTCTGTCGATGCCGTTCCTCGGGGTGCTCGGCCTCGAGTACGAGGAGATGGGCTGGGGCACGAAGCCGAGGACGTCGTCGGCTACCTCCCGATCGCGCGCGTTCGTGCCGCTCTCAGGGCACTGCGGGCCACTTCGTGCACATCGAGCAACCCGAGATCGTGAGCGAACCTCATCCTCGAGAGCTGCTGCGCCGCATGACGACCCGGTGGGTCCGCCACCTCCGCATCAACCTCGCGCTGCACGAGCTGCGCGGGCGACGACCGTCCGCTGCTGCTGCTTCACGGCCTCGGCGAGCGGACGCCTACGCAAAGGCGCCCGATTACGTGGCGACTGGCCCGGCTCGGTCTGGGGACTCGACTTCACGGGTCACGGCGACCGGACGTGCCGAGCGGCGGTGGCTACACGTGCGAGGTGCTGATGAGGCGACACCGACGCCGCGCTCGCGCGAGCTCGGGCCGGCGACGATCCTCGGTCGGGGGCCTCGGTGCGTACGTCGGGTTGTTGATCGTCGCTGGCGCCGCGGCCGCACATGGTGCGAGGGGTGATCCTCCGCGACGGCCCCGGGCTCGCTGGCAGGCACCGGGCCCGTCGTCGACGATGCTCGTCGGCAGTCGGCGACGGTGCGGTGCGTGCCCGACCCGTTCGCGCTCGCCGGAGCTCGCGCGACGATGCGGCCGCCCGACTACGCAGGCCACGTTCGCTCGGCAGGTGCTGACGCTGTCCGAGCTGCTGCACGCCGGTGACGGTCTCGGCGGTGGCGAGCCGCCCTGGCTCGAGGCGGTGGCTGCGCGAGCCGGGCGTGGTCGGCGTCGTCGATCGACGGCACGCTCGCGGCGTACGCCTGCGCGCGCAGGGGCCCTACCGCTGGCGCCAGGCGACGTAGTAGGCGAGCGCCGATCCAGCTCGTCCGCGCCGATGCGGTCTGCCGGGGCCTCGCGCGATCGCGTCCCACGGCCTGCTCGGTCGGCGCGGTGATCGCCCGGCTTCGGCCTGCGCTCCGGTGTGTCGACGATCACGCGCCATGGTGCGGCGACCTCGTCCTCGTCGATCGGGCAGCGCCGCGCGGTCAAGAGATCGGCGTGCTTGCTGCCGGCGCGGCTCGCCTGGCGATCGCGAGCATCGGCGTCAGCTTGCCCTCGCGGAGGTGTCGCCGACGGGCTTGCCGGTGAGCGCTGACTCGCCGAACGCTCCGAGCATGTCGTCGCGCAGCTGGAACGTCGCCGAGCGGCAGGCCGTATGCGGACAGCGCCGGGGCGAGGCTCGCCGAACCGTCCGGCGAGGGCAGCGCCGAGGTGCAGCGGCCGCTCGACCGTGTACTTGCCCGACTTGTACCGCGCGATGCGCTCGGCAGCGACCAGGTTGGTCTGGTCGCGCGGTGCCGACGATGTCGAGGTACTCGCCCGACGTTCAGCTCGATGCGCAGCTCGTGCCACACCGCCATGCGCCTCGGCGTTCGACGCAGGAGGAACTGATCCGCGTAGACGAGCGCGCAGGTCGCCCATCAGGATCGCGACGCCCTCGCCGAACCGCCGCGCCTCGCCGCGCCACTACCGCCGATCGCGTGCCGAGTCGACGTACTTCGAGGTGCGCGGTGCGCACGCCGCGCCGGGTCGACGGGCCGTCCATCACGTCGTCGTGGATCAGCGCGAACGCGTGCAGCATCTCGAACGCGGCGCCCGGCGTCGGCGACGATCGGGTCGTCGGGGTCGCCACCGGCGCCGACCCAGCCCCAGTGGCAGAACGCGGGCCGCAGCCGCTTGCCACCCGCGAGCACGGAGGGTGCCGAGCGACTCGAGCGGCGCCACGATCTCGGGGTCGAGCGCGCGCCACCGCTCGACCTCCGGCGTCGAGGAGCGATGCGCAAGCCGGCTTCGACTCGCTCCGCGATCACGGGTGAGGCTGGCGGGGCGCTGCCCATCGGCAGTCGAGCCTAGGGCGCTAGGGTGTCGCCCATGTCTTCGAGCTGCGTGACGACGGTCTCGACCTCGGATCGCGCTGCGGCGATGCGGGAGCGGCACATGCGGATCAGCTCGGCCGGCCCGCTGCGCACCTGCTTGGCGAGCACGTCGACGTCGACGTCGGGCCGCTCGAGCTGCTCCGAGGATCTGCTCGAGCTCGCGCGACTGCTTCGCTGTAGCCGATCGGACCGTCGCTCATCGCACGACCGTCGCTCGTGATCTGCGACCGTCGGCCACGGTCGTCACCAGGCGATCGCCGGCCCGACCGCGCCGACACGTGCGCGGCGCGCGCGGCCGTGCCGCGTCGTCTCTGGTGATCGAGTAGCCGCGTTCGAGCACCGCGCGAGATCGAGCGCGCCGTGACTCGAGGCTGCGACGCGCGTCGAGGTGCCGCTCGCGCGGTGGCGAGCGGTGCCGGTGCCCGTCGACCAGTCGGCCTGGCGTGCCCGGTCGACTCGCTGCGCCGGCGCGCCGCAGAGATGCGGTGACGACGCCCGATCAGTTCGGGTCGGCCGCGCTCTGGGTGCTGAACGATGGCGGCGTCGAGCGCGCGGGTCACGTCTGCGCTGCACCAGCGCGCGGTGTGCGACGACCTTCTGCTCGCTGCGGTCGAGTGCGGCGCGCGCACCGGGCGACCGCAGTCGCCGAACGACTCAACGTCGCCAGCGAGCCGCACTCGCTCGACGAGGTGGCCGGCGCACGCCGTCGGCGTCTTCAGCATCGTGCGGGCGACGAGATCGGCGATCGACCGATCGATCTCGTGCCCGGATTCCGTGAGTCACCGGCACCGGCATCGCCGCGATCGATGCGCGGGCGACGGCTCGGCGTCGAACACCGCCGAGCTCGTTGCGGCTGCCGCCGCAGCGCACGATCACGATTCGCGTCGACCGAGCAGCGCGCCGGGCGCCGTCAGTGCGCGCACGACCGACTCGGCCGCCTCGGCGCCCTGCACCCGGCTGTCGGCGACGAGCACATCGCCACGCGAGCCCACTCGACTCCGAGCTCGTGCACGAAGTCGCGGTAGGCCGCGCTCTCCGCGGCTCGTCATCGAGACCGACGCGGCAGAACGGCAGCGAGCAGCGCCAGCCGTCGGTTGCGCTCGAGCAATCCCTCACCGGTGAGCACTGCGGACGAGCCGATCGCGGTCTTGGGCGAGCGCCCGAGCGTGTAGGTCGGGTCGATTCCCGACATCCGCAGGTTGATCTGGCCGCGCGCCTCGTAGAGCTCGACCCGGCCCATGATGCGGATCTCGAGGCCGTTCTCGAGCCGCATGCGGTGCCTGCGAGATGGCCGCTCGACAGCGACTCGGCGACCGATCGGAACAAGGTGACCCGCAGAGCGACGCGCTCGTTGCCCACGCCCTCGACGAGGTCGAAGTAGAGTGTGGCCTGCGCCCGACCGGCTGAGCGAGTCGATCTCGCCGCGCACCCCAGCTCCTCGGGAAGCTCCGCCGCACGGCAGTGCCGATGCCCGCCGTGCAGCTCGCTGGCCCGGAACGTCGGGGTGGGATCGATCTCGAGGTCGAAGCGACGGCTGGCTCGTGAGGTTCCGCCATACTGCCCTCTGGCCAGCGTGCGGAGGACGCGGCACGCCTGCGTGCACACGCGAATCGGCGACGGCGTGATCCAGATCGACACCCTGCTCGGTGGATGGGAGCGGATGACAGCCGGCTACCTCGTCGAGGGCGACGCCCGGTGCTCGTCGAGACCGGAAGCCAGAGCTCGATCGCGGTGCTGCTCGCGGCGCTCGACGAGCTGGGCATGGGCCCCGACGACCTCGCCGGGGTGGCCGTCACCCACATCCACCTCGACCACGCCGGCGGTGTGGGCGATGTCGCCAGGCGTTCCCGAAGGCGACGGTCTACGTGCACGAGAAGGGCGCGCGCACCTCGTCGACCCCGAGCGGCTCGTGCGCTCGGCGGCGATGGTCTACGGCGACCGTTGCTCGACTCGCTCTACGGGCGGCTCGAGCCGACGGCGCCCGAGCGCGCATCCACGTGCTCGAGGACGGCGAGGAGATCAGTCGTGAGCCCGGCGCGGTGCGCTCACGACCGTCGACTCGCCCGGCCACGCCAAGCACCACCTCGCGCTGCACGACTCGACAGAGCGGGATCTTGTTCGTCGGGGACGCAGTGGGCGTGCGGCTGCCCGACACCGGCATCTTGCGTCCGGCCACGCCCCCGCCCGACTTCGACCTCGACTTGGCGATCGGCTCGTTGCACAAGTTCGTCGATCGCAACCCTGCCGAGGTCGCGCTCGCGCACTACGGCCTCGTGCCGAACCCGATCGACACGCTGCGAGAGGCCGAGGGCATCTTGCGCCAGTGGGCCGAGGTCGCCGAGACGGCGTTTCGAGAGGATCAACGACATCGCCGAGGCTCTCGACGCCGCGTTCAGCGGCGCCGCTCGCCGGCACCGACCCCGAGCACCGCGAGAAGCTCGAGACGCGTTGAACGGGGTGCACTCGAACGCCGCGGGCTTTCGGACGCTGGCTCGAGCAACGGCAGGAGCACGAGCACGGCCACTCCCACTAGGACGCTTGGCGCGTGCTACGCGCCGAGCTCGTCGTAGTCGTCGACGAGGCCGTCGGAGAGCTCGGGGATCGTCGGCTCCGGCGGCGAGGTCAGGTGCGATTGCCGAGGCCGCGCTTAGCGGCGAAGCGTCGTCGATCTTGACGAAGCGGCTTCTCGAGGCGCGGCAGCGCGTGCGCGTTGCAGCTCGTCGAAGCGACTTCTGCACCGTGCTCGAGGCGGCTGGCCGAGGGTCTCGACCGCCTTCGGTGTACTTCGTCGCACTGCGTGCGGCAGCGCCCACCAGCCGCAACACCTCGTCGGACGGTCTGCTCGACCATGACAGCGTCGAACGCCTGGCGGATGACACCGAGCATCGCGAACAGGGTGAGCGGCGAGCAGAAGACGATCTCGTCGCGCAGGGCGTCGTCGATGATCAAACGGGTCGGACTCGAAGATGAACCCGGCGATCGTCTCGTTCGGGCACGAACAGGAGCGGAGCTGGTCGCACGACAGGCGGGCCCGGTCGAGGTAGTCGCGCCCGCGAGGTCGCGCACCTTCACCTTCACGTCGCGCACGAACTGCTCGACGTTCGCGCCGGCGCTGCGTCGTCGGTGGTCGCCGTCGCTGAGGACAGCGCAGGTACGCGGCGAGCGGGAACTTCGACGTCCATGTACAGCACGTGGTCCTTCGGGAGCTTGAACGTGAAGTCGGGGATCGAACGGCCGCCCTCGACCGCGGTCTGCTTCTCGTAGTTGATGTGCTCGACGAAGCCGGCGAGCCGCAGCACGTCTTCGGCCATCCGCTCGCCCCACTGGCCCCGCGTCTTGCTGCTGGCGAGCGCCTCGCGGAGCCCGTTGGCGGTGTCGGCAGAGCGAGCGGGTGGTCGGTCGCGTGGAACTCGAGCTGTTCGCTCGACCTGCCCGGAGCGAGCACGGCGTTCGACCGGCTGAGATCGCCGAGCTGTGACTCGACTCGCGACGAGCTGCACGCCGACGTCTTCGTGCACCTGCCTCGAGGCGCGCTTCGATCAGCGCCTTCTTCGCGTCCGAGGCTCGGCCTGCGCGGCAGCGGTCTGGGCGCCCAGCGCCTCGCGGGTGAGCACGGCGGGCTGCTCGGAAAGCGGCGCGGATCGCAGCGTCGCGCTCGATCATCGCCTGCGCCCGCGCCTCGTCGAGCAGCTGGCGGGACTGCTCGGGATGCGGAAGCAGGCGTGCGACGCAGCGACGTCACGATGCGCGACGGCCACCACCACGAGGGCGGCGACGGCCGACCAGTGCGGCGGCGATGACGAGTCGCGGTCATGTGCTCATCATGGCGAGGGGGTGTGACATTCCCGGGGGATCACCGTGATTCGCCCAGTTCAGAGGCGTGTTCGCGAGCACCTCGGCGAGCTTGTGCCGGGCCTGGGCGACCATCGCGCGGGTTCGTGTGCAGGTAGTACGGGAGCGCCGCAAAGCGCCGTGCACAGCGCCCAGCCTGCGGCCCCGATGCCAGGTGCGCGTCGTCGACGTCGAACGCTGCCCGGACGCCGCGGCGCGTACGGCGTCGAACAGATCCCAGCGATCGACGAGAGTCGCACGCCGGATCGCCGACGCCGCATGCTGCCGAAGTCGATGACGGCGTGGATGCCGGCCGTCGCGCACGAGCAGGTTGCCCGCGGGCGATGTCGCCGTGGAACCACACCGGTCGCGATCCCAGCTCAGGCGCTCGCAACGCCGGCCTCCCATGCCGTGCGTGACGGCCGCGCGACGTCGAGCGAGGCCTCCGCGCTGCGTCGATCGGCGCGTCTGTCGTTCGGTCGTCGGACAGCGGTGTGGTCCTCGGCCGTCCCGGTGAGGCGAGCGGCGCCGCCGTCGGTATCGATGCGTGGCAGGCACTGGATCAGCTCGGCGAGTGTCGCGCCGCGCCGTCGGCGAGGTCGTCGCACCTCAGCGTCCGAACGCGTTGTCGCCCTCGATCCACGAGTAGACCGGACCACCGCCACGGGTAGCCCTGCGCCGGCTCGCCCTTCGCGAGCGGTGTCGGCGTCGGCGAGCGGCAAGCTGCGGCGCCGAGCGCCGGGCAGCCACCTGTTGCTCGTTGTCGAGCCTCGGCACTGCGCGCTCGACTCGCGGCAGCCGCACCGACCATCGACGTCGCCGAGGCGGAACATCGCGTTGTCGGTGCCCGACGGACGACGACGGTGCAGCGGGAGGTCCGCCCACTGCGGGTGCTGTGCTCGCAGAAGGCCGCGCACCAACGCGTCGTCGATGTCGAGCTCGTCCTCGTGCATCCGAACGTGCGTCATCGCGGCTCGTACCGATCGAACGTCGACTTCGAGCACGCCCTCACCGCTGGTCAGCCCCTGGAGGCGCTGCCGCAGCGCGTTGCACTCCGCGGCACGGGATCGCCGCTGAGCGTGCAGCCACTCGCCCGTGCATCGCCGGCGGATCGGGATCGGCGCGCAACGGCGTGCCAGGAGCTGCAGCGAGTCCGGACAAGGCTGTCTGCAGGTGCGTCGAGCCGGAAGCGGTCGATCGGCTCGCACACTGACCGTGCCCGCATCTCGCAATGCCGTCCGCAGCACGACCGTCGGTCGAGCTTGCGGAAGTCCCGCGCGCTCGACGACGGCGAGTCGTAGCGCACTCGGTGAGCGTCACGCGGCAGTCCGGCACGCGCCCATCCCGACAGGCCGCGTTGAAGCGTCGTGCGGACGTAGTCGCGCATCGAGTCCCGGAGCGCGTCGACGGTCTTAGTAGATGTAGAGCGGGATCGTCACGAGGTCGACGTCGAGTGTCACCGCGACTCCTCCGCCGACGGGGCGCGGGCTCGACGCACAGGCCGACGGTCGCGAGGTAGCGGTTCGGAGGCTGGCCGGAGCCGCTGCACGCGCGGCCGACGCCGCCGGCGCGCTCGATGCAGATCGTGGTGGTCTCGAAGAACTCGATCTCGATGCCGAGGTCAGCCGCGAGCGTCTGCGGCGATGACCTCCTGCTGCACCTCGCCGTAGAGCGACACGTACGCAACGCCGCGCTCGTCTGTCCTGGCGCAGGTTGATGAGCGGGTCCTGCTCGGTGAGGCTGCGCGAGTGCGGCGTGCATCGCGCTCGCTGCCCAGGGTCCCAGGCGATGACGGCCGCCTCCAGCGTCGGCGGAGCGAAGCCTGGCGTCGGTTGTCGCGCGGCGCGCCACCGAACGAGTCGCCCGCGCGCACGCCGCGCAGGCCCGACAGCCGAGCGATCTGCCCCGACGCTCACCACGGGCCGGCCCATCGCGGCGCCGTGCTCGAACACGCTTCAGCCGCCGTGACCGTTCCTTCCCGATCCTCGCCGAGGTGCAATCGCTCCGCGTACGTGGACCGCTCCCGAGAACATCCGGACGTACGCGACCTTCTCGCAGCGCGTTTCGCTCCACCTTGAAGACCGCATCCGCGGGGGCTGCACCGTCATCGCGGGCCGCGACGGGGAGGAACGTCGTGATCCCGGTCATGAGCAATCGGCGACGCCTCGCCGGTGACGGCAGAGCCGACGTACACGGGTGCGCGTTGGCGGCCGCGGTCTCCGTCGCGAGGTCGGCGGCGAGCTCCGGCCCGGAAGTCCTCGGGTACGAGCGCGTCAGGGTGAGCCGATCGCGAATCGCATCGAGCGACGCTCGGGATCGGCACCTGCGCGGTCGATCTTGTTGACGAAGAGCAGCGTCGGCACCCGCAGTCGCTGCAGGCGCGCATCAACACGATGCGTCTGCGGCCTGCACGCCCTCGACGGCCGGACAGCACGAGCACGGCTGCGTCGAGCACGACCAACGACGCGCTCGACCTCGGCGATGAAGTCGGGGTGGCCGGGCGTGTCGATGATGTTGACGGTCGTCGCCGTCAGCGGCGAACGCGACGACCGCGGCTCGGATCGTGATCCCGCGCTGACGTTCGAGCGCCAGCGTGTCGGTCTGCGTGGTGCCCTCGTCGACGCTCCCGATCGCGTCGATGGCGCCGGCTTCGTAGAGCAGGCGCTCGGTGAGGGTGGTCTTACCGGCGTCTACATGCGCCAGGATCCCAGGTTCAACGTCTCCAACTGTTCGGTCCCTCTCGGTAGGCAGCTCCGATCTGGGTGGACGCGAACAGTTGGCGCATGTGCTCCTGGGTCGAACGGACGCGGTCAGGCCTAGCAGACGACCGTCAGGAGGACAAGCGATTGGTGGGCGGCGCAGTGCGCCGCCGGGGTGCGCGCAGCACCGATTGTCGAGCGCAGCGGCAGAGCGGCGGAAGCGGAGCGGACGACGGCGACGAGAGCGGGGCTCAGACCTCGGTGAGGAATCCGAGGGAGCGTTGCGTCGCGCTGCTGGTCGAGCGTGCGGCAGGTGCGCAGCAGCGCGACGACGCGGGCGATCTCGGTCGCCGTGAACCGGAGTCGAAGCGGCCGGGCGAGGAACGCGACCCGGAGCGGCTCGGTGTCGTGGTCGGGCACCGCGAGCAGCCACGCTCCGTCGCCGAGGTCGGGTGCGACCCCGACGGGAATCGAGTCGGTGCGGTGCGCGACGGGCGCTCCCCGCTCGAGCGCGTACCGCCCGCGCCGAACTGAAAACGCCTCGATCGCAGCAATACGTAA
>ERZ1370068.7585-contig-6495_pt1 | contig 45320 bp, 56 predicted proteins | sample MGYA00561227_ERZ1370068 | MGnify/ENA primary metagenome ERZ1370068 (study PRJEB38410, sample SAMEA6850437) | metagenome | study: Metagenomic assessment of the ecological functions of the soil: analysis of the soil microbiota associated with the... | reverse complement strand
GGTTACGTATTGCTTATGCTGGTTTTATCGTCAGCGCGAAAAGCTCGATTAGCGCGACGATCTCTTTGGAGGCGATGGCTTTTCCTTCCGCACCTGCCCCTGCCACCCCTGCCCTGAAGTGCCGTCAGCAACGCGCATCAGACCTCGCGCGCAGAACGCGCCACAGCGAACGCAACGCACGACAGGTCATACCAGCGCGGCGCGGTGTCCGTCGCCGAGCCCGTGCCAGTGGTGCTTCTTGCAGTGCGGGCTGCGGTTGGCGGTCACTGCGGCCCGCTTCCCACAGCGGTTCGTCAACGCTTAGCTTCCGCATGTTTCCGCTGTTCTATGGGAGAGGTACCTAGGTAACGCTGCCATGCGTCGAAGCGAGGGCCTCTCGCGTGTATCCCTTTGTCGTCGCTGAACCGACCTCCTGATTTGTTGATGGATGCCATACCGCCTCAGAAGTCCAGCGAGCCTTTCGCGAGCGTTTAGAGCCTTGCCACGTAGATCGGACCACGGCGCTTCGTCGAGCTTATACAATTCCTCAAGGATGGCGGTTGTAGGCAGGGACTCCCTATCCCCAAAGACCACGCGCAGGTCGCCAAGCAGGCGCACACCGAGAGGCTAGTACCTTTCCCATGGAATCAGAAACAAAGGAAACAGCGGAAACGCGGGCACGTTCTGGCCAGTCGCCGCCTGCCGCGTCGGCGATTGCGAGCAACGGTTCCTCAACGTCAGCGTTGGGTGGTCGGTGACTGATTCAGGCATCGTCGGCCACGGGGCACCGAAGGTCTGATGGCCCAGGCACTGGCAGCAGTATCGCGCAGCTTGTTGCCGGCCGCAGCGTGTAACCGAGGTCTGTAGGGTTCGATGGCCTCTGCTGGCGCGCGCTTTCGCATACCGATGACGACCGAGCGCGTGATGATGGTGTCCGGCAAAAGTCGCCAACGCCCGCGACTGCGACGGGCAGCGTAGGCGGGCAGTTCCTCCAGTTCCACGCCTTTGCCGCGTATAACGCAGCGTCCGGGCAATGGCACCGCGACGGTGACCAGCATTGATGAGCCCGCGCACTTCCTCGTTTTCCTTCGCCTTCGGGCCGAAGACCGTCGATTTCGTCGAACAGGATTGTTGGCAGGATTATTTGGGTCCGCCGACACCTTGCGGAACAGGTAGGCGGTGAAACGTTGACGGCCTGCACCGGATCGGGACAAGCGTCTCCGTTAGTTCGAGTGCGCGGGTCTTGCCTGAGCCTGACTCCGGCGACAGGAATGCGATTCGCGCGTCGACTCCCAAGCGTCCATTCGATGCGTGGGCGATCCAGAGCGCGTGAGCGATCCCCGCGTGATCGCTCGGATAGACGACCAAAGCGACGCAGGTAAGCAAGGACGGCATTGAGTATTTTTTGACCCGTTGTCGTCTGCGGCGATGGGGCCACGACCGAAGGCATCGCGCTCGCCGTCCGTCCCGTCGTGCGGCATGGTCACGCCAGCGCCTCCAGTTCCTCGACGCCGGATCAATTGCCTGATCGTCGCCAATTGACGTGGACGATGAAGCCGGGGCACAAGGTAATTGAGGCCCTGGATGCAATCGGTATTCAACAATGCCCGGGTCGCGGCAAATTCCAATGAAACCGCCACATCATTCCACCGGCGGTACGGACGCAGGACCACCACCCTTGTGGACACGGACTGCCGCACCTCGCGCACTACAAGTCATGGCTTTCGCCTCAACCTTGATGCTGCAGGCGACGCGGCGCGCCCGGTGCCTATCGGGCTGACAGGGGGCTTGTGTCCGGCAGCAGCCGCGTTATCTTGCGCGTGCCCGTTTCAAGTGTTGTGCCTCGGCTCGCTTCGCACGCGGGGCCGTTGCATTTAGCCTCGCCATTTGATTCCGTCGTCACGCCTCGCCTATCGAGGTCAGGTAATGCAGTAGCGCGATTGCATCGGCTTCGTTGTCGTCGGTGACCTCATGGCCCTGATGACTCTCGCGCAGCGCCGATCATCGCGGCCTTGTCGGCGTTGCTCGCCGGTCGCGTGCTTCTTGATCGTCGCCACCGGAACGCCTCTGCATACGGAATGCTGCGAACCTGCACCATGCCGTGAGCGTTCCGGAAAATCCGCCATAACAGCGCGCAGCATCAGCGCCAAGATGGCGGCGTACTTCCTCGAATGCACCGAAGCGAGTTCGCAAGCGCCGATTTCGCCCAGCCACCGCCGAAAGCGAAGGAAGCGCATACCGGCACCATCGAATCGACCAAGCGCGAACGACTGCGATCCGCTATCAATGACACTGCTTATGCTTTTCAGCGCCCAAATCGGTTTGCGTGCCGAGGTCGAGCGCGAAAGCGCGGCACCGGTCACCGGGCGGCCCCGGGGCGCAGCCGTTGGCTGGCGCAAACAGGATCACAGGCGATTGACGAAGGCATATACATCGCCGGGCGGGTGACCAGCGAATCCGGCACGCGCTCACCCGCCGCGACCATCGCAATTTACGCGCTGCGTCAGGCGGAAGGCGCGCGTTGCTTGTCGGCCGCCTTCGGGTTGCGGTCATTCTCCAGACGCTCGCGCAGCTTCTGGTTGCCAGATCGGCGTCGCCCTCGACCCGACCGGAGTGCAGGACGACCAGCATCCGCTTTAACAACTCGGGATCGACGCCATGCATGAATGCGCGCCCGAAAGCGGCAAGGACCGGCGCGGTGGTCACCGGCGGCGCGGCTTGCGATTTTGTTCGGCGATGAAGGCGACGACCCGGCATACTGTTCCGCCATTTCCTCAACGTCAGTTGACGAGGGCGGCGCATCGTCGCGCCACACCATGAAGCGCAATATCGCAGCGATTTCCGCTGTGATGCGCGCCCGCGACCCGCTGATGCGCATATTGGGTTCAAGACGCTGCGACGCCCGGTGCCGATGTTCAGCGCCACGCGCTGCGGAATGCCGGTTGCGACAGGCAACCACGCACCGACGCCCGCCGCCACGATGGCGCGCAGCGTGTGCTGGCCGTTCGACAAGATGCCACTGTCGAAGATGCCGATAACCTGATGCGGGTTCGGCAGGTGGTGGCCTCGGCTGAGGTCGCGCCAACTCTTGGCCTCGTTCCTCAAACTGATGGAGCGATTGCCCTGATTGGTGAGCAGCAGGAATTGGCGCGGGCTGGCGTAATGAAGCGCCAGTTGATGGTGATGCTAGGGGCCGCGCCGGTGACTTCTGGCCGGGCCGACCACACGCCGTCGACCCCACGCGGCGATTTCCGCCGAAGTGGGAACACACCGTCTGTGCGGTGTTGCGGGTCCTGCGCCAGCGCGTCGCCAGCGGCAGGCTGATGTTGCTCGAACGGCGGATTGATTCAAACTGACGTGCGTTTCCATGTACGGCTCTGGCGAATGGCGCTTAGAACCGTTAAAGTGCGGGTTCCGGCGTTTTCTTGCACGGTGACGACCGACCGTGCGACGGCTTCCCGGCTTGCGCCGATTTGTGTGCCGCCCCTCACCGACGCGCGAAATGCGCGGGCAGCGGCGGCCTTGATCTTGTCCTTCAGATTCTCGCCGACGTGCTGCACCGGCAAGCCGTCAGCGATTGCCACGGGTCGAGCGGCGCGGAACCGTACCCGGTCGCGCGCAGCGATTGCATGAAGATATGGCGACGGGCGTTCAGCGCGTGCGCCATCTCGAACGGCCCGCAATTCGCGCCAATGCTCTGCCTGACTTGTGCCTTTGGCGGTCCGGATACGCTCGGCGGCGATCGTGTTGCGCTGACGAAGGAGTTGCCAGCGGCGCTGCTGTTTGCGGTTTAGTTCCGCGCGGTTTTTCTCGTGAAGTGTCTTTGCCTGGCGACCAGCGTCGCGGTTTTTCTCGTAGTGATCCTTTGCTCTTGGCGACCAGCATGTCGTGGTTTTTCCCGCGGTACTTCTTCTTCTTGGCGAGCAGCGTGTCGCGGTTTTTCTCGTGGTACTCTTGTAAGCGGCACCTTGCACGAGCGGCACCGTCGCTCGCGGCATACAACTCGACCGCCTTCGTCTGCCCGCACGTGCGGCAGGTTTTGTCGGTGGTCAGCGGCGTCGCCTTCGGCGCCGCTGCACGTTCCGGGCGACGATGGTTTCGATCCACGTCGCGCGATCTTCGAAAGTGCGCTCGCGCGTGTCGACCGTGCCGATGGAAATTCGATGACCCATGCTGACGATTTATCCTCGCTACCGGTGATTGGACGCCTGCACACCTTTGGCATCGCACGCCCACGCGATAATTCGGATCGGCCAGCACCTCGCCTTCGTCATCCAGCGTAAGCACGTTGTAGCCGCTCACGGCGCGGATGATCGTGGTCACCGGCGCAGGGGCGGCATAGTGCGGCTTTGGTGCGCCGTCGTCTGGAAGAAGCGCGCCAGACGGCGCTTGATGGTCATGCGAATCGGTGCGAGGCCGCCGCCATGCGCCTCGGGCGCGCGCGCTGCGTCGAGGCCGGGCGGGTCTGGAAATGTCGGTGCCGACTGCGTGGGATTGCGCTGCGGCCGGTTTTCTTGATTTATGGGCGTCCGCCGGTAGGCTTTCGCTTGTCTGCTGGGGATCGCCCCGCGCCCCTTCCGTGCTATCGGTTGGGGCGCAGTCTTGTCGGCGCTCACGGCGCACCCCGCTGGACCTTGAACGGTGGCACGTCGCGCTTTGGCGCGTCGGCGAGGCGTTGTTTTTTGTCTGCCGTTATGCGGCCGCTGGCTCAAGCTGGACCGCTCGACCCTTCGCTGCGGCCGCCCGCTTCTGTGCATATGCTTTCGCGAAACCGCGCGGTTTGCTGCGGCCTTTCGGGCCACGAACTCGCGGGCGTTTTCGAGCAACACCATGCGCCGCCCGTTGTCATCAACGAACGTTTCAAGTTCGCCGCGATTGAACGAGCGCGTTTGCGGTGGCGCGCGAACAGGGGAATAGGACCTGCAGGAATCCTTGCCCATGCAGGCCAAGGGTTCAGGGTCAGGTTTTTTCATCGGGGTAATAATTTCGGCGGTCGTTCGCCCAAATTGTGCCGCCAACCGTGAACCCGGGCCTGCCCAGAAAATCCCAAGTGCAACTATTTTTCGGACGAGGGTAAGCGCCGGAAGAGCGCGGCGTCATTTCCTCATCGTGACCTGATTGTGCGAAAAGCTGCGTCAGCATTGAACCGCGTTCAGAGGTTGCACCGAGGTTGCACCGAATCAATGGATGTTAGTGAGTGCTATATCAACGAAAGCCCATAGATGGTGCTGTTGAGTGGATTCGAACCACCGACCTACTGATTACGAATCAGTTATTCGCTTTGCTCTATTTTGAATGTTAGCAGGGGCCAAGGTGTACTTCGGATCTTGACATAGAGGCGCCCTCAATCCAACGAGGCCTCGGCATATCAATAGCAACGCCGGATATTGCTCGACAACGAGCGAGAGCGGACCCATCGATCTGCCAACTCGGGAGAAGTATCGAGACTTCGGTCTAGGCACGCGGCGGGGAAACCGGAGCCACCAAAGAAGCTGATGAATCTTGAGGAGGCGACTACCATCGTCAAGAATGTCTTGGAGAAAGCGCTTCTCTACGATCGAGATTGAGGCCAGTGTTCCATGCGCACTTGATATTTCTGGTCTCGGTTATCCCGGTAAGGTCCTTGCCGTGACCACAAATATCTTACAAACCGGCTGGTCCAACCTTGACTCCGCCGAATTGCGGTTCCATTCCTGCTCGAGCGCATCAGAAAACCAGGCCAGTATGAAGGCCGCGACAGCAATCCAACGAGTTCTATCTTCCGCTCGCAGGGCGCTTCCTTGCCGGATCAAGCTGACTTTCTCCGACAGCAAGCAGATCGTCGCCATCGAGCCAGGTCCGGCGTTCGGAAGCCGCTGCAGTGGCAGCAGCGTTGTCGAGGAGATCGAGAAGGAGCCGGACCGCAATTAAGGTTGGAGCGCGACTGCAGCTTCACCAGCTTTCCGCGTGGCCGGTTCCTGGCGAGAGAGAGCGCTCCGGCGTCCAGATCCTGCCGCCGCCGAGCGGACGCGCGCCGCGGGCTCCGGTTGAAATCGCCGAGCACCCGTTCATCCTTGAGTACCCGGTGAAGGGGAGCGACCGCTGGCCGATCACGAACTTCCGGCGGATGCGAGAGCACCGTGCGAAACTGACATTCCCTCCTTAACGTGCTTCTCGCGGGAGCGCACCTCGCGATCCCCAACCGCGCCGCCCCAGGCATTTATGGGCGATCGTGCATGAGGAGGGCGTCGCCGGTCAAGCAAGTCAAAATGGGTACAGGAATTTTACTTGCCAAATTTGGCGAAGTCGTACGAGACGAGCTGTCATCACTCGGCCGCCCAAGCCCTTGAGGAAGCGTTGACCCTGAATCATATTTACGCAACGGTTGGTCACGATGGTCGAGGCTTGCGAGAGTCCCGGCTGATCCTCATGATTTCGATTTGCTCGCTACACGCGACTTTCTTCGAAGGCGAACCGGAACAAATTGACCGTGCCGGTTGATGGACATGGTCTTTCCCGGCAATGGACAGTTTCTCTTCCGCTTCCTTTGTGCGTTCTTGTCATTGGCATCGAGTCGCTGGGCTAACGAAAACCTTGGTGCAACTGCGAGGTTCCGCAACTTCATCGAGCGATATGCCCCAGGTGCTAGTCTGGACAGTCGTCGCAAAGAGATGTATTCGCTGCGATCAGACATTCTCCATGGAAGCTAAGGTTGATGGAGATGGATCAGGACGCTCTCACTTCGGCTGGGCACCGCCTGAACAGAAGGAAAGGGACCTCATGGACGAGCTCTGGGGCTAACCCGCATCGTCATGCGTAACTGGCTCACAAATATAGATCCGGTATGAGCAGTCGGTCGGTTGTGGTCGTTGAAAGTGACCGCAGTTGCGGGATCTCGACGTGTGGGGCCGATCCGCTGCTACGCGATTGATGGTCGCTGCGAGCCACTCCGGCGTCGCATTTCCGGCGCTCGCACTTCCGGCGCCTTGGGCTGGTGCGAGAAATCTGGTAAATTCGCGGGTGCCAAGGCGTAGTCGACTGTGCCACTTTTGTGCCACATGAATGAGACAGAAACGGACATTACTGAGCAAAGTTGATACTACGGGCGGCCAGCAACACACTGATTAAAAAGCAAAAGTAATGTCCAGTTCTGCCTGTCACGCCGGGGTCGCGGGTTCGAGTCCCGTCCACTCCGCCAACATTGATCCAGGGGCGAACGCGAGTTCGCCCTTTTTTGCCGCGAGACACAGCATCATTTCGCGCCAGCCCCGTTTCTCGGGCAGAATCGCCGAATGAATTCGGCGCTACAGGATTATCGTCTCCGTCATGTTTGATTTCGTTTACCGCAAGAAACGCGTAGTCCAGATCATCATAGCGCTCATCACGCTGCCGTTCGCGTTCTTCGGCGTCGACTATTACTTTCGCGGCGGCGGCTCGGCCACCGAGGTTGCCCGCGTCGGAGGCGACACGATCAGCCAGGTGGAATTCGCGAACGCCATTCGCGATCAGCAGGATCGGATGCGCCAGTCGGCTGGCAAGGATTTCGATCCGGCGGTGTTCAACAATCCGGAGGTTCGCTATTCGATGCTCGAGCAGCTGATCGGGCAGCGGGTGCTCGACCAGGAGGTTCGCCGCGGCAATCTGCGCGTTTCCGATGCGCAACTGGCGCAGTTTATCGGCGAGCTGCCACCGTTTCAGGAGGACGGCAAGTTCTCGCGTGCGCGTTACGAGCAGCTCCTCGCTTCGCAAAACATGACACCGCTGGATGTTCGAGCAGCGCGTCAGGCAGGAAATGACGCTCGCGCCGCTGCAGGAGCCCATCGCCAACGGCAATATCACGGCGATGAGCAATGTCGAGCGCTATATGGGCCTGCTGGATCAAAAGCGGGAGGTTGCGGTCGCGTCGATCGCAGCCGATGCGTATCTCAAGGACGTCAAGATCGACGACGCCGCGGTCAAGGCGTTCTACGACACCAATCAAGGCGCTGTTCCAGGTGCCCGACGAGGTGAAGATCGAATACCTTGCGCTCACGCCGGACTCGCTCGCGGGACAAATCAAGGTCGACGCCGGAGGAAGTGCAGAAGCAATACGACGCCAACGTGAAGCAATACACCAAGGCGGAGGAACGCCAGGCGAGCCATATTCTGATCGCGGTCAAAGCCCGACGCCAGCGACGCCGACAAGGCCGCGGCCAAGCTAAAGGCCGAAGCGCTCGCGGCGAGTGCGCGCAAGACGCCGGCCAAGTTCGCCGAGCTCGCCAAGCAGAACTCGCAGGACCCCGGCTCGGCCGGCCAAGGCGGCGATCTCGGTACCTTCGCGCGCGACGGATCGATGGTCAAACCGTTCGAAGACGCGGTGTTTTCAGGCAAGCAGGGCGACATCGTCGGACCGGTGCAGACCGATTTCGGATGGCACATTATTCGCATCACCGGCGTCAAGCCGGGCAAGACGCTGAGCTTCGACGAGGCGAAGGCCCGATCGAGCAGGATCTCAAGCGGCAGAAGGCGACCCGGAAATTCGTCGAAGCCGCCGACCAGTTTCAAAACCTGGTTTACGAGCAGGCGGACTCGCTGCAGGCCGCCGCCAAGGGGCTCAATCTGGAAGTGAAAGTCGACTCCGATGCTCACCCGCACGCAGATTCAGGCGCTGGCGCAGAACAACCCCGAAGTTCGTCCAGGCAGTATTCAGTCCCGAGTCGCTGCAGGCGAAACGCAACACCGAGGCGATCGAGGTCGCGCCCAATACGCTGATGGCGGCCAGGGTCGTCGAATACAAGCCCGCCACGACGCGGCCTTTCGACGACGTCAAAGTCGAGATCCGCCGTCAGCTCGAGCGCAACGCGGCCGAGCGAGCTGGCACAGAAAACGGGGAAGGAAAAGTTGGCGCTACTGGAGCAGGGCAAGGACGCCGGCCTGTCGTTTGGTACGCCGGTGACGCTGACCCGAAATCAGGTACAAGCCTGGATTTCCGCCCGACGCGCTGATCAAGATTTTCCACGCCAATGCGAACAAACTGCCGGCCTACGTTGGCGCTCCCGCCGAGCGCGGCACGTTTTCGATTTACAAGGTGACTCAGGTGATGCAGCCGCCGGCGCCGGATCCGGAGCGACTCAAGGCATTCAGCAATCGTGTCGGAGACCAGGTCGGGCACGAGCTGTTCAATGCCTACCTGGCCATCCTGAAGAGCAAGGCCGACGTCAAGATCAATCAGGCCAATCTCGACAAGAAATAGTTGGCGCGTCCTGAGCGAGCGCCGTCGGCATGGGTCAGCGCACGCGGCATTGGTCCGCGCTGCCGGCCGGAACTGAACCTGGGCTTACGTCGTGGGCTGCACCGGGCAATTCAGGTCGCGCATTAATTTCTGATTGTCGGCGATGGCGCGTTCGCGATCCGACGCCTCGTAGAACACCTTTCTCGCCTTTTTCGTTGTATCTGAATACCGCCACGTCGTTGCGCAGGGTCTTGATCCTGCCGCGCGCCTGCAGCGCACTGATCGAGCTTCTTTTTGCCGTCCGACTCGTCCTTCGCCGTCTTCGCTGCCTCGTCCGCGCGCTGCTGCTGGCGCTTCTTGATCTCCGCGTCCTTGCTCGCCATGTCGCGCACCGCATTGGGATCGGCCGGGCCGATGCTGCTGGTGTTGAGCTTCTCGGGTTTCGCGCCCGGCGGCGGCTGGTCGCCGTAGGCCACGCGGCCATTCTCGTCGATCCACTTGTAGAGGATCGCGTGGGAGGCCGTCGACGCCAAGGCGATGAACACGCCAAATCCAGCGGCATAAAACAGCGAGTTGCGCAGGTTCATTGCAAGGCCCCGATTCACACAAGAGTTATGACAAGGTAATGCCAACCCGAGGCCCTGAGTCAACTCGCCGCCGCCAGGCGGTCCTTTGACGTCGTTTACCGGTGCGATCGACCCGCGTATAATCGGTTTTTGCGCATAGGAGAAATGCACGATGCGTGTCGTTCAAAAGCCCTCACTTTTGACGACGTCCTGCTGCTCCCTGCCCACTCCACTGTCGTTCCCCGCGACGTCAGCCTCCAAACCCGCCTTACCTCGAGCATTACGCTGAACATTCCGCTGCTGTCGGCGGCAATGGACACCGGTAACCGAAGCCCGCCTCGCCATCGCCATCGCCCAGGAAGGCGGGATGGGCATCGTGCACAAGAACATGCCCCTGAAAGCCCAGGCGGCCGAGGTGGCCAAGGTCAAGCGTTTCGAGAGCGGCGTGGTCAAGGACCCGATCACGGTGCCCGCCCACCATGTCCGTGCACGACGTGCTGGCACTGACGCAAGGCGCACAAGATCTCCGGGCTGCCGGTGCTCGACGGGCGCAAGGTCGTCGGCATCGTGACCAACCGCGACCTGCGTTTCGAGACCAATCTCGATCAGCCGGTGGCCAATATCATGACCAAGGGCGACAAGCTGGTCACCGTGGCCGAGGGCACCGAGCTCGAGTACGCCAAGGGCCTCATGCATCGCCACCGGCTCGAGCGTGTTCTCGTTGTGAACGACAAGTTCGAGCTCAAGGGTCTCATCACGGTCAAGGACATCCTGAAGGCGACCGAGCACCCGAACGCCTGCAAGGACGAGCTCGGTCAGTTGCGCGTCGGCGCGGCGGTCGGAACCGGTGGCGACACCGACGAGCGCGCCGAGGCGCTGGTCGCGGCCGGCGTCGACGTCCTGGTGGTCGATACCTCGCACGGCCATTCGCAGGGCGTGCTCGAGCGCGTTCGCTGGGTCAAGCGCACCTTCCCGAAAGTGCAGGTGATCGGCGGCAACGTCGCGACCGCGGGCGGCGCGCGGGCGCTGGCCGACTGCGGCGCCGACGGCGATCAAGGTCGGCATCGGCCCCGGCTCGATCTGCACCACGCGCATCGTCGCCGGCGTCGGCGTGCCGCAGATCTCGGCGATACTGGCACGCTTCGAGGGCGTCGGCGATCTGGCATTCCGCTGATCGCCGACGGCGGTATTCGCTATTCCGGCGACATCGCGAAGGCCATCGCCGCGGGCGCGTCCAGCGTCGATGCTGGGGAGCCTCTTCGCGGGCACCGAGGAGTCGCCCGGCGAGATCGAGCTCTATCAGGGACGCTCGTACAAGAGCTACCGCGGCATGGGCTCGCTGGGCGCGATGCAGCTCGGCTCGAGCGACCGCTACTTTCAGGACTCCGAAGGCGAAGGCGCCGCGGAAAAGCTGGTCCCCGAGGGCATCGAGGGACGCGTGCCGTACAAGGGGACGATGGTCGCGGTCGTGCATCAGCTTCTGGGCGGCGTTGCGCGCGGCGATGGGCTATTGCGGCTGCGACAACATCGACGACTTGCGCACCCGCGCCGAGTTCGTCGAGATCACGCAGCGCGGGCATGCGCGAATCGCACGTGCACGACGTGCAGATCACCAAGGAAGCGCCGAATTATCGCGTCGACTGACAGCGTGATTCCAGCAGCCCGGCGCGCCGGATCGAATGTAAGCTGCGCGCGAGCGATCCGGCAACCCCGACCGTGCGCCTGGCGATGAACGCTTTCCAATGTCTAGCGCAGGCACCGTGCAGGGCCGTCGCGCGGCGATGCCGTTCATCCTGGTGGTGGTCTTCATCGACGTCGCTCGGCATCGGCATCGCGCTGCCCGGTGCTGCCGATGCTGGTCGGCGAATACACCGCCAGCCGCGAGTTGCAGGCGTACTGGTACGGTGCGCTCGTCGTCGTCTACGGCGTGATGCAATTCTTCTGCGCGCCCTGCTCGGCGCGCTGTCGGATCGCTTCGGACGCCGGCCGCTGCTGCTGTGGTCGCTGCTGGGCCTCGGATTGCATTTCCTTTGCTCGCGACTCGCGCCCTCGCTGGCGCTCGATGTTCGTCGCCCGCGTCATCGGCGGCGCTGCCGGCGCAAGCTTTTCGGTCGCCAATGCGTACGCGTCGGATGTCTCGACCACCGAAGCAGCGGGCGAAGAGTTTCGGCCTGATCGGCGCAGCCTTTGGGCTCGGCTTCATCTTCGGTCCCGTGATCGGCGGGCTGCTCGGCAGCGTCAATCTGCATTTGCCGTTCTACGCCGCCGCCGGGTCTGTCGCTGGTCAACGCCACGTACGGATTTTTCATCCTGCCGGAGTCGCTGCCGGCCGATCGCCGCTCGCCGTTCTCGCTCGCCAGGGCCAATCCTTTCTCCGCGCTGCTGACGCTCGCCCGGCACCGCGAGATCGGCAATCTGGTCGTCGTATTCGCGCTGGTCGTGCTGGCGCAGTTGATGCTGCAGACCACCTGGGTGCTCTTTACCCACTTCCGTTTCGGCTGGGGCACACGCGAAAACGGTTTCGCGCTGTTTTGCGTCGGCCTGGTGGCGGCTGTCGTGCAGGGAGGGCTTGCTGGGGACGCTGCTGCGGCGCTTCGGCAACGTCCGGCTGGCACTCACCGGGCTGGCGACCGGAATCGCCGCCTATGTTCTCTACGGCCTGGCGCAGCAGGGATGGATGATGTACGCGATCATCATCGCCAACTTCCTGTCCTTCGCGGCAGGGCCCGGCGCTGCAGGCGGTAGTCTCCAACGCCGTGGATCCGCGCGAGCAGGGCGTCACCATGGGAGCGCTGAACTCGATCAACAGCATCATGTTCGTCGTCGCGCCTTTGATCGGCACGCCCCTGCTGGCAGCGGTGAGCCACTTGCCGTCCGAGGATTGGCGCGTCGGCGTCACCTTCTTTGTCAGCGCGCTGCTGCAGGCGGTCGCTTTCTGGCTGGCGCGCCGCCATTTCGCCAGCGCGCCGGCTGCTTCCGTATCCTCCGCGGCTCGATGACGCCCATGCACTCGTCCATTCTGATTCTCGATTTCGGCGCTCAGTACACCCAGCTCATCGCGCGCAGGGTGCGCGAGCTGAACGTGTATTGCGAAATCCATCCGTTCGACGTTTCCGGAGTCGTTCGTCAGGAAGTTTGCGCCCGCCGGCATCATCCTTTCGGGCGGCCCGAACAGCGTCATCGAGGGCGAAGCGCCGCGCGCGCCGGCTAGCGTGTGGTCGGCGGGCGTGCCGGTGCTCGGCATCTGCTACGGAATGCAGGACATGGCGGCGCAACTGGGCGGCGCGGTCGAGAGCGGGCTCACGCGCGAATTCGGCTATGCGCGAAGTTCGCGCGCGCGGCCACGCGGCGCCTGCTCAAGGGCATCCAGGATCGCGCCGACGCCGACGGCCACGGATTGCTCGATGTGTGGATGAGCCACGGCGACAAGGTCACCGCGTTGCCGCCGGGCTTCACGCTGATGGCGAGCAACGAGGCGACGCCGATCGCCGGCATGATGGACGAATCGCGCCGCTACTACGCGGTGCAGTTTCATCCCGAGGTGACGCACACGCCTCAGGGCAAGGCGATCCTCGCAGCGCTTCGTCCACGACATTTGCGGCTGCAAGGGCGACTGGACGATGCCGGCCTACGCCGACGAGGCGGTCGCGAAAATACGCGCCCAGGTCGGCAGCGAGGAAGTCATACTCGGGCTCTCGGGCGGGGTCGATTCGTCGGTCGCCGCGGCGCTCATCCACCGCGCCATCGGCGACCAGCTGACCTGCGTGTTCGTCGACACGGGCTTACTGCGCCTGAACGAGGCGACGCAGGTCATGGACACCTTCGCGCAAGCACCTCGGCGTCAAGGTCCTCTTGGTCGATGCAAGCGATGTCTTCCTTCAGGCGCTGGCCGGGATCACCGATCCGGAAGAGAAGCGCAAGATCATCGGGCGCGAGTTCATACGACGTCTTTCAGGCGGAAGCGGCGAAACTGCCGAACGCGAAGTGGCTGGCGCAGGGAACCATCTATCCGGACGTGATCGAATCCGCGGGCGGCAGAGCAAGACGGCGCACACCATCAAGTCGCACCACAATGTCGGCGGCTTGCCCGAGACGCTTGCACCTGAAGCTGCTGGAGCCGCTTGCGCGAGCTGTTCAAGGACGAGGTGCGCGAGCTCGGTCTCGCGCTCGGCTTGCCGCGCGACCTGGTGTTCAGACATCCCTTTCCCGGACCGGGCTTGGGCGTTCGCATTCTGGGCGAGGTCAAGCGCGAGCACGCCGAGCTTCTGCGCCGCGCCGACGCGATTTTCATCGACGAGCTGCGGAAGACGTCGTACGTCGCGACAGCGGTGCGGTGGGCCGCGGCTCCGGACGCCAGGGACGCCAGCGCCAGACCCGGCAACTGGTACGACGCGGTCGCGCAGGCTTTCGCGGTGTTTCTGCCGGTGCGATCGGTCGGCGTGATGGGTGACGGCCGCACCTACGAGCACGTCGTCGCGCTGCGCGCAGTGCAGACCACCGACTTCATGACCGCGCATTGGGCGCCGCTGCCGCACGAGCTGCTGGCGACGGTGTCGAGCCGCATCATCAACGAGGTGCGCGGCATCAATCGCGTCGTGTACGACATCTCAGGCAAGCCGCCGGCAACCATCGAGTGGGAATAGGCATGCGCCGCCAACTTTATTCGTCGGGAACCTCGTGGGAGCCGGTGGTCGGCTACTCGCGCGCGGTCAGGGTCGACAACCGCATCTGGGTCTCGGGAACCGACCTCGACCGGCAGCGATGGCGCCATCCTCGGCAAAGGCGACCCGTACGCGCAGACGAAAGCAGGCGATCGCCAATATCGAACGGGCGCTGGTGTCCGGCAGGCGCCGGGCTTGCCGACGTGGTCCGCACGCGCATCTACGTGACCGACATGGCGCACTGGCAGGACATCGGCCGCGCGCATGGCGAAGCGCTTCGCCAACATCCGTCCCGCGAGCACCATGGTCGAGGTGTCCCGGCTGATCGATCCGGATTTGCTGGTGGAAATCGAGGCCGATGCGATGATTGTCGATGGTGTCGAGCGGAAGTGAACGAGCGATGATGGCTTCGCGAACCGACTCCAGCAGCCCGACGGCTCCCGGACATCCGGGTGAGGCCTTTCCGCCCGAGCACTGGATGGAACAGGCGCTTGCGCTCGCACGCCAGGCGCAGGCGCGAGGCGAGGTCCCCGTCGGCGCGGTAGTGGTCAAGGACGGCGCGATCATCGGCCGCGGCGGCAACGCGCCGATCGCCGCCAACGATCCTACCGCGCACGCCGAGATCGCCGCATTGCGCGAAGCGGCGCGAGCGCTCGGCAACTATCGCCTGCCGGACTGCGACCTGTACGTCACGATCGAGCCGTGTGCGATGTGCGCGGGAGCGATTCTGCACGCGCGCATTCGGCGCCTGGTGTTCGGCGCCCGCGATCCCAAGACGGGCGCCTGCGGCAGCGTGATCGATTTGTTTGCCGAGCGGCGCCTCAACCACCACACGACGGTCACCGGCGACGTCGCCGCCGAAGCCTGCGGACGGCTGCTGAGCGATTTTTCGGTGCGCGGCGGTGACCAAGCCTTCCTACGGCATCGGTTTTTATGCGCCCGCGGGATTTACGACCGATCCGTCGGCGATCGCGCGCGCGGTATCGCGGCTCGAAGCCGAAGGCCATCGCGTGGTCGTGGACGCGACCGTCGCTTCGCGCTGGCAGCGCTTTTCGGCGCCGGACGACGAGCGGCTCGCCGCGATCATGCGCATGGCGAGCGATCCGAGGGTCGACATCGCGATCGCCGTGCGCGGCGGCTACGGCTGGTCGCGGCTTCTCGACCGCATCGACTTCACCGCCATCGCCGCGGCGAAGAAATGGTGGCTGGGCCACAGCGATTTCACGGCGTTCCAGTTATCCGCCCTCGCGCACGAGGGGATGGTCAGCTACGCCGGGCCGATGGCGGCGTACGATTTCGGCGCCGAAGCGCCGTCCGCGTTCACCTCCGAACATTGCTGGGGGCTTGCTCGGCGCGGATCAATACACGGTGGACTGCAAGCTCGAGGGGCCCGGCCCCTTCGGCGCCGAAGGAGTCCTCTGGGGCGGAAACCTGGCCATGTTGTCGCATCTGGTGGGAACGCCTCACTTCCCGGATGTCGACGGCGGCATACTATTCATCGAAGATACCGGCGAGCATCCGTATCGCATCGAGCGGATGCTCTATCAGCTTCATTTCGCCGGCGTGCTGGAGCGACAGCGCGCGGTCCTTCTGGGCGACTTCAGCGGCATCGAGCTTGGCGCCAACGATAACGGCTACGACATCGCCGCCATGATCGAGCATGCGCGCACGCGTTTCGGCGTGCCCGTATTCCGAGGACTGCCGTTCGGGCATTGCCACGACAAGCTGACGCTGCCGGTGGGCGGCCAATGCCGCCTGACCGTGCGCGATGGCGGCGCACACCTGACGTTTTCGCACTACAAGTAGTACAACAGCGAGGTCGTTGGTGTTTCAGGCGTGTTGATGCACCGGCATCGCGACAGTGAAAGCGTGCGCGGTCTCACCGGTCATATTTCCCGCCGCGTCAAAGCTGCGTTCGACGAAATTGGCGCTTCCGTCTCGCCCCAGTGTGAAGACGGTCGAGCAGCGCGTCCCGTATTCCGGGCTGACGATGAAGGCGCTCGACAACATGCGCTCCCACTCACGCGACACGCCGGTCATCGGCAATGCGGTGTCGTCGGACGGCTCGCGGTCGGCGAGGAGCGCAAAGACAGCCGCGCTATTGAGCGCTTGACCGCCGAGCGCAGCGGCGAGGCGGCCCTTGCTCCGAACGAGCTTGGGCCAGGGCGTATCGAGCAGATGGTTGGACAGCCCGTGTATGCCTGCTGAGAGCGCTATTGCGCCGCTGGCGCGGTTCGATGCATATGCCGCGGTGCTTCGATCGTCGGGCGGCGATGCACGAATCGCGCGTCGCTCTTTCGCGGAGGGATAGGGGCGAGACGCGATCTCCCCGAGAAGAAGATTGAAGCCATGGTATCGCGCGCCGTCGCGGGCAATGGACGCGGCGCCGAGCAGCGGCGGCGATGAGTCGAGCAGCGCACCGGTCACCAGCTCGCCGCGCGACGGCGCATCCGGATCGCGGGGATGCCTTCGCGAAAATTCGTGACCAGTGCCCAGCGACCGCCGCGCGGAAACGCCGAACCAGGCGCCGCCGCCGACCAGGTCCTGGCCAGCAAGCATGCCGCTCGCCCACCAATGCGCGGGCGCTGCGGGGCGAGCGTGAAACTCGTCGCGATTGGCGGCGATCACGACGTGGTATTGGGGATGCGCGTCGAGCGCGACGACGGCGAGACACATGGCAGGGTGCGGGCGAGGTCGTCAGTGGCGCGGCGCGTTCATGTCGCCCATGCCTCCATGGCGACGAATCGCTCGGTGCGTCGCGCCGAACCCGGCGCCAGCCATGAGGCAAAGCGCGTGTCCGCCAACAGCTTGTCCATTGTGGCTTCGAAGTTCAGCGGATCGCCGACGTTCTCGTAGACTTCCATCCACAGGTCAGCATCATATTGCCCACGTAAAAGCCGACCGCTGACCGCAAAGCGTCGCTCCAGCGCATCCATGACGCCTTCGAGCGCGGTACGTGCGTCGGCGGCGTGCGCTGCGGCGATCCGATAGTAGATGTAGAAGTGAACCGGCGAAGGGCTCACGCCATGCGGCCTCGCGGCGCCTGGGCCTCGCGCGGCGCGTTCGAAGGCGCATCGGGCAACGGATACGGCAGCGGCAGCAGGATGAGCTCCGGCCCGTCCGGAGATCCGATTCGAACATCGCCGCCTTGCGTGGCCGCGATCTGCAACGCGGCAACAAGATCGCTGCCGCCGCCGGGGGCCGCTGCGGCGTTGAGCACCGTGCCGCAGGATTGCTCGCCGAACGCCGCGCCGTAGAGCTTCTCGCCCGGTCCGGGAGGAGGGCCATCAACATGCGCGAGAAACGTACGCTCCTTGAGCTTGCCGAGATACTGGGTGCGGGCGACGATTTCCTGCCCGGTGTAGCAGCCCTTGCGAAAGCTCACGCCATCGAGCGCGTCCCAGTTGGCCATCTGCGGCACGAGGCGGTCCGCCGTCGCCGGGGTGACGATGGGAATACCGGCGCGAACGGTGAGCCACTGCCAGACCGGAAAGCCGGCCGGACGCGCTGCATTCGAGACGCGATCCCAGAACGATTCGGCGAGCGCAGGCTGCACCAGCGCGATATAGCGGCCTCCCGGCACGGCAACGATCAGGCCGCCCTCGAGCGGGCGACACTGAAATCGCGCCGGCGCGTCGATCGGGATCGCGTGGAGCGCGGTAGCCGCGGTCGGACCGCCCACGCCGATGCGGACGCTTTCGGCGCTCGCATCTTCGATCGTGACCTTGGACCGGAGCACGAACATCGTCAGGCGTTTGCGCACGGCGGCGATCATCGACGCCGGCAGCAGCAACTCGAAGGTCGTCGTCTCGGTTCGCAGAAGAAGAAAGTTGGCCAGCATCCGGCCCTTGGGCGAGCACCATGCGGAATACTGCGCGGCGCCCGGCTGAAGGGCGGCGACGTCGCTGGTGAATTGCCCCTGCAGGAAGGTCGCTGCATCCGGACCGGCGACCCGCATCACCGCGAGCGGCGTCAGGTCGCAGACCACCGCCGCGTCGCGCGCGGTAGCGAGCTCGTCCTTAGGCGCGGAAAAGCGGGACACGGCGTCATCGTCGAAGGTCGCACCGCGCCGAGAGAGAAATTCGGGCCAGGAAGTCATGATTCGAGGATACCCCAAGCTCGCGCTCGAATGAAGGCGATGGGTCGCATGTTGGGCCGCATTACGCACGGCGCAACGGTAAGCGCCTATCAAGGCGCGGGCCTTACACACGGGCAGGCCCGCGAGGGCAGATATCCTCCGTATGTCCTGCGCTACGCAGGGGTCGCGCATAATGCGCGGTTAGCTTGCGACAAGCACAGGCATGGCCGTTAGGTTGAACCCCGACAGCGCGTCCGTAACGTTGTAATGCAGACGAAAACATGACCATGAACCCGAAACAAGCGCCATCGCCGAGCCGCGTTAACACAACACGCGCAGTGCTGTGGTCGGTCGCGGCGTTGTTTATCGCCGGGCTGGTCGTGCTGGCGATGACGCCTTTCGGTGGCTGGCTGCAGTCGTTCTTCTTCGGCACCGGCGTGCGCTGGCAGAACGCTTACACGGCACTCGAGGCGGCAGAGACGAACCTCCCGCGCAATCCGCGCGCGAACGGGAGCGCATGCTCCTCGCCTGGGCAAGCGCCGAAGGTGATCCACCGGAGGGCATGCAGATCGGTCCGCGCATCCACAACGCGGGCACGCTCGCGCGGCTGCGGTACGAGACTTTCGACGAGCGCGGCAACCCGATCGACGACTGGCAGGTGCGCGCGCTGGTGCCGACGATCGGCAACGGCGAAGGGCCGGACTGGCGCGAAGGCTGCCCGGCGGCATGCCAGGCGGAACTCGCGCGCACCGGCGGCCTGCGCCTGCTGCGCAGCGGCGAGCCCGGCATCGCGTCCGAGTGGGTGCTGCGGATGCCGGTGGGCCAGACGTTCGATATGCGACCGCGCCCGCTGCAAACGCAAGACATCCTCGACAAGCAGCCGCGACGGCTCGGCATCGGCTCCGTGCGCGATGGCGAACGCTGGGTCCAGCGCCCGGCGAATATCCGCGTGACGCTGGTCGAGGTCTGTGCTGCCGACGTGCGCGTGGGATCCGTGACGAATCTCGAAATATCGTCCAGCCACATCCCGTTCCCGACCGGTTTCCGCACCACACGCTGGGTGCAGCTCGATGGGTGCGGCAAGCTCGAGGCGTTCCCGCCGCCGCCGGAAGCAACCCCACCGGGGCACATCAAGCCCGAGATTCCCGAGCCGCCCGACCTCGTTGCGATCGTCGTGCGCCGGGAAACGGGCAGCGGGCGCGCCACGCTGCGCGTGGACGAGGCCTGGCTCCAAAAGCACAACATGCCTGTCGTGTTCCACGTCGCGAAGGTCTGCCGCTACGACGCCGCGGCGGGCCAGTGGCAGCACCTTTCCCCGCCTGATCCGCGCCGGTCCACCCGGCTCGTGCCGCTGTCGCCCGAAGACGCGAGCAAGGGGGACCGCGTGGCGTTCGAACTGCCGCAGGAAACCGCGCTCTTCTGGCTGCAATGGGGCGAGCAGCACGAGGACAACCGGTCCTCGCGCAGGATCCGCTTCCGCGATGCGCTGGTCACGTCCGGCCCCGTCCTGTGCAACGACATCGATCTCGGGCCGGCGCCGCCGGACCAGGTGGCCGCCTGCGTGCCGTATGCCGATCGCGCTGAGGCGCGCTTCGTGCCGAGGCCCCGGGAAGCGTGCGCGCGGTGATACGCGGGAGAAGAGCCCGTCGCTCCCGAAATCGTCAAAAAGTGTGTTAAAATCGAACGTTAGCTTGGATTGCCGCATTTAGAGCGGCGCAGCAATCCGAGGAATTCGCAGATCCGCCGATTCAGGGTGCCCGTGGCATAACGCCGTCGCAGGGCCCGGTTGCGGATCGAGGCTCAACCCTGAAAGGAACGAAGCAATGTCGGTCACGATGCGTCAAATGCTGGAGGCTGGCGTCCATTTCGGGCACCAGACCCGATACTGGAACCCGAAGATGGCGGACTTCATCTTCGGCCAGCGCAACAAGATTCACATCGTCAACCTCGAAAAGACCTTGGCGATGTATCAGGACGCGATGAAGTACGTTCAGAAACTCGCGTCCAACCGCGGCACCATCCTGTTCGTCGGCACCAAGCGCCAGGCGCGTGAAATCGTCGCCGAGGAAGCGCAGCGTGCCGGCATGCCCTTCGTCGATCATCGCTGGCTTGGCGGCATGCTGACCAATTTCAAGACGGTCAAGGTGTCGATCAAGCGGCTGAAGGACCTCGAGACGATGGGTCAGGACGGCACCTTCGAGAAAATGAGCAAGCGCGAGGCGTTGACGCTGCAGCGGGAGATGGAGAAGCTGACCCGAAGCCTGGGCGGCATCAAGGAGATGAACGCGCTGCCCGACGCCCTGTTCATCATCGACGTCGGATACCAGAAAATCGCGGTGACCGAAGCGAACAAACTGTCGATTCCGATCGTCGGGGTGGTCGATACCAACCATTCGCCCGATGGCATCGCCTACGTGATCCCCGGCAACGACGACTCGAGCCGCGCCATAAGGCTGTACGCGCGCGGCGTCGCCGATGCGATCCTCGAAGGCAAGAGCCAGGTCATACAGGAGATCGTGCAGACCGAGGAATTCGTCGAGGTCTCGGGCGACGAGGCGGCGGCATTGCGTTGAGGGAGAAGCTGACCCGAGGCGAGCCCAAAATTTTTCGTCCGCCACAGTAACGGCGGTGCGCGAACACGACGTGGAGTGAACAAGTAATGGCGGACGTTACCGCAAGCATGGTGATGGAACTGCGCGGCCGAACCGGGCTGGGCATGATGGAATGTAAAAGGGCACTGACGGAAACCAGCGGCGACCTGGGCAAGGCGGAGGAGCTGCTGCGCATCAAGAGCGGAGCCAAGGCGTCCAAAGCCGCGGACCGCGTCGCGACCGAAGGGCTGATCGGCGCAACCATCGCCGCCGACGGCAAGTCCGCGGCGATGGTCGAGCTCAACTGCGAGACCGATTTCGTCGCCCGCAACAAGGATTTTGTCGACTTTGCGCGCAAGCTGGCGCAGCTCGTGGTTGACGCCAACCCGGCCGACGTCGCCGCGTTGACGGCGATGCCGCTTGGCGGAACGACGGTCGAGTCCGCGCGTCAGGCACTGGTCCAGAAGCTGGGCGAGAACATCTCCGTTCGCCGGCTGGTGCGGGTGACATCGCCGGAGCACCTCGCTCAGTACCTGCACGGCGGCGGGCGCATCGGCGTCACGGTTGCCTACACGGGCGCCGACGAGCAGACCGGCAAGGATCTGGCCATGCATGTCGCCGCGTCCGCCGCGCCGGGCGCAGTGCGCCCGGTGTGCGTCTCGCGTGAGCAGGTTCCCAAAGAGCTGATCGAAAGGAGCGCGCGATTTTCAGCGCGCAGGCTGCCGAATCGGGCAAGCCTCCCGAAATCGTCGCCAAGATGGTCGAAGGCCGAATCAACAAGTTTCTGGCCGAAGTGACGCTACTCGGCCAGCCCTTCGTGCGCGATCCCGAGCAGACGGTCGAGAAGTATCTGAAGTCCAAGGGCGCGACGGTCAAGAGCTTCACCCTTTTCGTGGTCGGCGAGGGCCTCGAGAAAAGAAGGACGACTTTGCCGCCGAAGTGGCGGCGATGGCGAAGGCCTGATTGAAGCCCCTCATGAGCACGCCGATCATCGCGCCCCTGCCGAGCAAGCCTGCCGCACGCACGGAGCCCGCGTACAAGCGCGTGCTGCTCAAGCTTTCGGGCGAAGCACTCATGGGCGACGACGCGTACGGCATCAATCGCGAAGTCATCGATCGCATCGTCGCCGAAATCGGCGAAGTGGTTCGACTCGGGGTGCAGATCGCCGTGGTGATCGGCGGCGGGAATATTTTCCGCGGCGTGGCGCCGGGCGCTGCGGGCATGGACCGCGCAACCGCCGATTACATGGGAATGCTGGCGACGCTCATGAACGCGCTGGCGCTGCAGGACGCGATGCGTCGTGCGGGGCTGGTCTCGCGGGTGCAGTCGGCGCTCTCGATCGAACAGGTCGCCGAGCCGTACATCCGCGGCAAGGCGCTGCGCTATCTCGAGGAAAACAAGATCGTCATCTTTGCCGCCGGCACCGGCAATCCGTTCTTTACCACCGACACCGCGGCGGCGCTGCGCGGGCGCGAGATGGGCGTCGACATCGTGCTCAAGGCAACCAAGGTCGATGGCGTCTACACCGCCGATCCGAAAAAGGATCCGTCGGCCAAGCGATATCGCAGCCTCACCTTCGACGAAGCGATGGTCAAGAACCTCAAAGTGATGGACGCGACCGCGCTCGCACTCTGCCGCGATCAGAACATGCTGCTCAAGGTCTTCAGTATTTTCTCGCCGGGGGCGCTGACAGCGCGTGGTCATGGGCGAGGACGAGGGCACGCTGGTGCATTGCTAGACAGGTGCGTATGCATTCGCGCGGTGTATCTCGTCGAGCGGCCGGATGGATTCGGTCCTACGTGCGCAGGAGCTGACATGATTGCAGACGTCAAGAAATCCGCTGAGCAGAAAATGCAGAAGTCGGTGGAAGCGCTGAAAGTCGATCTGAGCAAGGTCCGTACCGGACGGGCGCACACCGGATTGCTCGACCACATCAAGGTCGACTACTACGGGTCGATGATGCCTATCAGCCAGGTCGCCAACGTAACGCTTGCCGACGCACACTACGATCGCCGTTCAACCCTGGGAAAAGAAGATGGTGCAGGTGGTCGAGAAGGCGCTGCGCGACTCGATCTGGGCATCAACCCGCGACTTCGGGTGACGTGATCCGGGTTCCGATGCCGGCGCTGACCGAGGAGCGACGCAAGGAGCTGGTCAAGGTGGTGCACAAGGAAGCCGAGGCCGCGCGCGTTGCCGTGCGCAATATCAGGCGCGACGCCATTACCCACCTCAAGGACCTGCTCAAGGCCAAGTCGGTATCCGAAGACGACGAGCGCCGGGCGCAGGACGACATCCAGAAGCTTACCGATCGCTACATCGGCGAAGTCGACAAGGCGCTACACGCCAAGGAAGCGGACCTGATGGCGGTCTGAGCTGTCGCTCGCCGCCGTCAGCTCCTAATTGGCCATCGTGCGGGATCCGGACACATCCAGCTTGTTCACGAGCTCCACGCACGCCGTGCCGGAAGCGCGCTCGGTCCCGCGACACGTCGCGATCATCATGGACGGCAACGGCCGCTGGGCGAAGCAGCGCTTGCTGCCGCGGGTGGCAGGGCATCGCAAGGGAGTCGAAGCGGTACGCGCGACGGTGCGCGCGTGCATCGAGCGCGGAGTCGAATATCTCACGCTGTTTGCGTTCTCCAGCGAAAACTGGCGCAGGCCGCCGGACGAGGTATCGATCCTGATGCAACTTTTCGTGCGCGCGCTGGAGCAGGAAGTCGCCAAGCTCCACGACAATGGGATTCGCTTCAAGGTCATCGGCGACACGTCGCGCTTCGAGCCGAAAATACGCGAGCTGGTCGCAAGCGGCGAAGCGCTGACCGCGAAGAATTCGAGGCTGACGCTGACCGTCGCCGCCAACTACGGCGGCCGCTGGGACATCGCGCAGGCCGCGGGCAAGCTGCTGGCGGCGCATCCGGACGCCGCGCGCGGCTTCACGCCGGAGGCGCTCGACCCGTATCTCGCGATGTCGTATGCGCCGGAGCCGGATCTTTTCATCCGCACCGGCGGCGAGCAGCGAGTTTCCAATTTTCTCCTGTGGCAGCTCGCCTACGCCGAGCTCTATTTCACCGACATGCTGTGGCCGGATTTCGACGCCGTCGCGCTGGGTGCGGCGATCTCCTCGTACCAGCAGCGCGAACGCCGCTTCGGACGCACCAGCGAGCAGGTCGAGGCGGCGGCGCGCTAGCGATGGATGCATCGCCATTTACTCTGGCGGCGCGACCCGGATGAGCACGCGCATTCTCACTGCGCTGGTGCTCATTCCAGTGACGATAGCCGCGCTGTTCCTCCTGCCGCCGCGCGCATGGGGAGCCTGACGCTGATGGTCGTGATCATCGCCAGCAACGAATGGGCGATGCTCAGCGGCTATCGCAAACCAGGCTGGCTTGCTGCTCGTTGCGGGAACATTGCTTATCGGCGCTTTCATGCTCTTCACGCCATGGCCCGGCTTCGACGCGGGTGGCGGCTGGCCGGAAGCGCTGGTCGTCTCGATCTGCGGCGCGGCGACGCTGTTTTGGCTCGTGCTCGCTCCTGCCTGGTTATATTTCGGCTGGCGCATCGAGTCGAAAATCGTCTTGGCGCTCGTCGGCTGGCTGGCGCTGACGGCGACCTGGGTCGCGGTCGTGCAGCTGCAAACCCGCTCGCCTGCCTTGCTGCTGGCTTTGATGGCGATCGTTTGGATTGCCGATTCTGCCGCTTATTTCGCCGGCCGGCGTTTTGGAAAGCGCAAGCTTGCGCCGGCTATCAGCCCGGGCAAGACGTGGGAAGGAGTGTACGGCGGCCTGATCGCGGTCGCGGTCTATGCGCTCGCACTGTTCACCCTTCGCCGAGGGCGCCGGATATTCCGCTCCGATTCTTCCGGCCAGCGTAATCGCCTGGGTCGCCCTGGTCCTGGGGCTCGCGGGATTATCGGTCGTCGGCGATCTTTTCGAGTCGCAACTTAAGCGCCATCGCGGTGTCAGGCGACAGCGGGAAGCTTCTTCCCGGTCATGGTGGAGCACTCGACCGCATCGATGCCTTGATGGCAGCGCTTCCGCCGGCGGCGCTGATCGCGCACTACCTTATTCGTTGAAGAACTCGAGCCGTCCAGCGTGATCGACATGATTCAGAAATTGCTGGCCTTTATCGTCACGCTCGGCGTTCTGGTCGTGTTTCACGAACTTGGCCATTACCTCGTCGCACGCCTGGCGGGCGTCAAGGTGCTGCGCTTTTCGGTCGGCTTCGGTCGCATCGTGTGGTCCCGCCGCGTCGGGCCCGACGGCACCGAGTGGGCGCTGTCGGCGATTCCGCTGGGCGGTTACGTCAAGATGGTCGACGAACGCGAAGGCGCGATGTGCTTCCCGCCGATCTGCCGCGCGCCTTCAACCGGCAGAGCGTCTGGCGCCGGATCGCGATCGTCGCCGCCGGCCCGATCGCAAATCTGCTGCTAGCGGTGCTGCTCTTCGCCGGTACCTATATCGCCGGCGTGCCCGGGCAGCGTCCGCTGCTGGCGCCGCCGCCCGCGACATCGCCGGCGGCTCACAGCGGGAGTAGCAGGAGGGGACCTCGTCACCGCGCTGGATGGCGAGCCCGTCGCCTCGTGGCAGGACCTGCGCTGGCGATTGCTCAAGGCCTCCGGAACCAGCAGGCGCTCACGTCGAGGTGAAGCGCGACGACGGATCGACGGCAACATTGCGTGCTGCCGCTCGCCGCGCTGACGCCAGGCGACTGGGAAGCGAACTTCATGGCCACGCTGGGCCTGCGGGCCGATCTCAGGTCGCCGGTCGTGAACGAGGTGCTGCCGGGAAAGCCGGCGGCAAACGCAGGCCTGCGCCCGGGCGACGCGATCGTCGCCATCAACGGTGCGACGGTGCGCTCGCCCGCAGACGCCGCGGCGATCACCAATGCGCATCCCGGCGAGCGAGTCACGTTCACGCTGCGCCGGGATGGCGCCGAGCTCAAGAGCGAAGTGACGCCGGAGCCGACCGAGCAAAACGGCCGTCGCGTCGGCATCGCCGGCATGCGGCTCGGGCGTCGAACCGGCCGCCGCGGAGCGAGTTTCCATCGTCATTCGTTACGGTGTCGGCGAGGCGCTGGTGCAAGGCGCGCGCAAGACCTGGGACCTGTCGGTATTCACGCTGAAGATGCTCGGCCGCATACTCGACCGGGGACGCGTCGCTGAAGAACATCAGCGGTCCGCTGACCATGGCCGACTTATGCGGGGCAGTCGGCGCAGGCCGGCGCGTTGACATTCATCGGCTATCTCGCGCTGATCAGCATCAGTCTCGGCGTGCTCAATCTGCTGCCCGTGCCCTTACTCGATGGCGGACACTTGATGTATTATCTTGCCGAGATTATCAAGGGCAGTCCCGTTTCCGACCGCGTCCTCGAGGTCGGCCAGCGCATCGGCATGGCCGTGCTGGCGCATGCTGATGGCTCTAGCGCTTTTCAATGATCTTTCCCGACTCTTCTGACCGCTCCCCGCGCGGGGATCTTCGCGCACACGCATAAAGATCCTGACCTCGCTGGCAGGCGCTCGCGGCGCTGCTCGCGCTGTCGGCGACTGCGGCGCTGGCCTTCGATCCGTTTATCGTCAAGGATATCCGCGTCGAAGGCGTGCAGCGCACCGAGGCCGGAACCGTGTTCAGCTATCTGCCAATCAAGGTCGGCGATCGCATCGACGATGAAAAGGCGTCGGCGGCGGTCAAGGCGCTGTACGCCACCGGCTTCTTTCGCGACGTGCGCCTCGAGGCGGAGGACGGCGTGCTGGTGGTCATCGTGCAGGAGCGGCCGACGATCAGCCAGATCGACATCGTCGGCACCAAGGAATTCGACAAGGACACGCTGAAGAAGGCGCTCAAGGACATCGGCATCGCCGAGTCGCGCATCTTCGATCGCTCCGCGCTGGACCGCGCCGAGCAGGAATTCAAGCGGCAGTACATCAATCGCGCGGCTACTACGCGATGAAAGTCACGACCACCGCGACGCCGCAGGAACGCAACCGCGTGGCGGTCAATTTCACGGTCGAGGAAGGCGATGTCGCCAAGATCGCCAATATCAATATCGTCGGCGCACAGGTGTTTTCCGAAAGAACGCTGATCAGCGAGATGCAGCTGTCGACGCCCGGGCTGGCTCACCTGGTACACCAAGAACGACCAGTATTCGAAGCAGAAGCTGCAGGCCGACCTGGAGACGCTGCGCAGCTACTACACCAATCGCGGCTATCTCGAGTTCACGGTCGACTCGACGCAGGTGTCGATCACTCCGGACAAGGAGGACATCTACATCACCGTCAACATCACCGAAGGTCCGCGATACACTGTCTCGGACGTGCGCCTGGCCGGCGAGCTGCTTGCTGCCGGAAGAGGAACTGAGGCGGCTGATTACGGTCAAGCCCGGAGACGTCTATTCGCGCGAGAAGCTGACCCAGTCGGCGAAGGCCGTGTCGGACCGGCTGGGCAGCGACGGCTACGCCTTCGCCAACGTCAACGCAGTGCCGGAGATCGATCGGGCCAACAGGACAGGCGGCGTTCACGTTCTTCATCGATCCGGGCCGGCGCGTGTACATACGGCGCATCAACATCAGCGGCAACGCGCGAACGCGCGACGAAGTGATCCGGCGCGAGCTGCGCCAGCTCGAGGGCGCATGGTACGACGCGACGCGGATCGACCGTTCCAAGGTCCGCATCACGCGGCTCGAACTATTTCGAGGACGTCAACATCGAGACGCCGGCCGTTCCCGGCAGCCCCGACCAGGTCGATCTCGACGTGACGGTGACCGAGAAGTCGACCGGCAACCTTCTCGCGGGTGTCGGCTACTCCAGCGCCGACGGCGTCGTTCTTTCCGGTTCGATCTCGCAGAACAACGTCTTCGGCACCGGCAATTCGGTGGCCGCATCGATCAACACCAGCAAGGTCAATCGCACCATCGCGCTGACTTTCATCGAGCCGTACTGGACCCCCGACGGCGTCTCGCGCGCGATCGAGATCTACGACAAGAACGTCGATCCGTCGTCGCTGCCGATCGCGCAATACTCGTCGACGACTCTTGGCTGGCGCGGTCGGCTTCGGCGTGCCGATCACCGAGACCGACACCATCAACTTCGGAGGGCGCTACGAGCACACGACCCTGCATCTGTTCGACAACAGCCCGCCGGTCTATCTTGACTTCGTCAGCCAATTCGGTTTCGACGACGAACACCTATATTCTCACCACCGGCTGGTCGCGCGACACTCGCGACAGCATCCTCTTTCCGACCAGAGGCTTGCTGCAAAGCGCCTTCGGCGAGCTGGGACTGCCGTTCGGCACCTGCAGTATTACAAGGCCAACTATCTTATTCAGTGGTTTACGCCGATGCCGCTCGAGCTCGGTGCTGATGCTGCGCGGCGACTTCGGCTACGGCGGCGGCCTGCAGTGACAAAACGCTGCCCTTCTTCAAGGCGTATTATGGCGGTGGCGTTGGCTCGGTGCGGGGCTACGAAACAGCTTCGCTCGGCCCGCAGGACGCGCAGGGAAACACCATCGGCGGCAGGCGCAAGATCATCAGTAACGTGGAGCTGTTTTTCCGCTGCCGGGGACGAAGCCGGGAGATCAATCGGTGCGTTTGTCGGTGTTTGCGGATGCAGGTCAGATTTACGATTCCGGCTTTCAGCCGCAGCTCGAATCGTTCCGGTATTCCGCGGGCGTCGGGCTGGCCTGGAACTCGCCGGTGGGTCCGTTGAAATTCAGCTATGGTGTTCCGATCAACAAGAAGGTCGACCGACAAGGTGCAGCACTTCCAGTTTCAGGTGGGTACCGTATTTCTGAGTGTACGCCGCGCGGCAGGAGAAAGAGTGAAACACTTCAGACATGAGTTTGTTATTCGCGCCGGTGCAGCGCTGTTTCATCGCGTCGCTCGCAGCGCCCGGATTTGCGCAGGGCGCCGACTACAAGATCGGGCTTCGTCAATGGCGAGCGCCTGTTTCCGCGAGGCAGCTCCGGCAAAGCGGGCACAGCAGAAGATCGAAAAGGAATTCGCCGCGCCGCGATGCCGAGATTCAGAAGCTCTCCAAGCAGGTGCGCGACCTGCAGGCGCTGCTGGAAAAGGACGGGGTGACGATGGCGGAAAGCGATCGTCGCGCCAAGGAACGCGATCTCGCCAACATGAGCCGCGACCTGCAGCGGATGCAAAGGGAATTTCGCGAAGACCTCAACCTGCGCAAGAACGAGGAGTTGACCGCCGTGCAGGAGCGTGCCAACAAGGTCATTCAGCAAATCGCGATCGACGAGAAGTTTGACTTGATCATCCAGGAGCCGGTCATCTATGCCAGTCCGCGCATCGACATCACCGACCGGGTGGTCAAGGCGCTCGCCGACAAGTAAAGCGGGCGCAGACCGCGCCGCGGCGTGAGCGCATGGAAGCCGATAACAGTCGTCACGCCACCGGCATCGCGCTGCGCGAGCTGGCCGAGCGCTGCGGCGCGGAGCTGGCCGGCGACGGCGAGCTGATGATCTATCGGGTTGCGACGCTCGAAGACGCCGACGCGGGATCGATTTCCTTTCTCTCCAACATCCGATATCGCGCGCAGCTCGCGTCGACGCGGGCCGGCGCGGTCATCGTTGCTCCGCGCGACGCCCAGGCGACGCCGTTGCCGAAGCTGGTGACGAGCAATCCCTATGCCGTCTACGCGCGCGTCGCGTCGATTTTCCATCCGCCGACCGTCGCCGTGCCGGGTATCCATCCACGGCCGTCATTGCCGCTACCGCGCGAAGGTCGCCGCAAGCGCGATGATCGGCCCCTACGTCGTCATCGGTCATCGCGTCGTCCATCGGCGAGCGCGCCCAGATCCATGCAGGTTGCAGCGGTGGGCGATGGATGCTCGGTGGGGAAGACGTGACGCTGCATCCGCGCGTGGTCCTCTACGCGAACTCGGTGCTGGGCCCGCGCACTATCGTCCACAGCGGCGCGGTGATCGGTGCCGACGGCTTCGGCATGGCCGAGCAGGATGGGCGCTGGCTCAAGGTGCCTCAGGTGGGACGGGTGGTGATCGGCGCCGACGTCGAGATCGGCGCCAATACGACCATCGACCGCGGCGCGTTCGGCGACACCGTGGTGGAGGACGACGTCAAGCTCGACAACCAGATCCAGATCGGCCATAACTGCCGCATCGGCGCTCACACCGCCATTGCCGGATGCACCGGGATCGCCGGCAGCACCACGATCGGCCGCAATTGCAAGATCGGGGGCGCGGCGATGATCATCGGACACCTGGACATCGCCGACGGCACGACGATCTCGGCATGCGACCGGCGTGTTCGAGTCGATTCGTACGGCGCGGTGTCTATACTTCGGCGTTTCCCGCGCTGCCGCATCGCGAGTGGCAACATGTCGCATCGGTCCTGCGCAGGCTGCGCGAGCTTTGCCGACCAGGGTCCGGGCGCTCGAGCGGGTGCTGAAAACAAGCCGGCGAAAGAGGGAGTGACCATGGCGGCGATGGATGTCAAGGAGATCATGCGGCTTACCTGCCGCATCGGCCGCCGTTTCTGTTCGTCGATCAGAGTCATCGAGTGCACCCGGGCAAGCAGCATCAAGGCGATCAAGAACGTCACCATCAACGAGCCGTTCTTCCAGGGACATTTCCCGGCTACCCGGTGATGCCGGGAGTGCTGATCATCGAGGCGCTGGCGCAGGTGTCGGTGATCCTGGTCTATCAGACGCTGAGGCGCAGGCCGGACGACAAGTCGCTGATCTTTTTCGCCGGCATCGACAACGCGCGCTTCAAGCGACAGGTATTTCCCGGCGACCAGCTGGTGCTCGAGGCGACCGAGCTGCGGCTGGTCCGCGGCGTCGGCAAGTTCGCGGTGCGGGCGAGCGTCGGCGACGCGCTGGTTGCCGAGGCGCGAGCTGCTCGCCGCGCTGCGCGACATCTGACGCGTGCCCGGCGTTCACCCCACGGCCATCGTCGCCGCCGGCGCGAGCCTTGGCGCCGGCGTCGAGATCGGGCCCTATTCGGTGGTCGGCGCGGGCGTGAGCGTCGGGGAGGGCACGACGATCGGCGCGCACGTCGTCATCGCCGGGCGAACCACGCATCGGCCGCAACAACCGCCTGTTTCCAGTTCTCGTCGATCGGCGACATTCCGCAGGACAGGAAATACGACGGCGACGCCGACGCGCACGGTCATCGGCGACGAGCAACGTCATCCGCGAGTTCGTGTCCATCAACGCCGGCACGGCGCAGGATCGCGGCGTGACGACCATCGGCGACGGCAACTGGCTGCTCGCCTATTCGCACATCGCGCACGACTGCGTGGTCGGCAACGGAACGACGTTTTCGAACAACGCGCAGCTCGCCGGTCACGTGGTCATCGAGGATTACGCGGTGCTCGGCGGGTTCGTCGGCGTGCATCAGTTCTGCCGCGTCGGCGCGCACGCGATGCGTCGCCGCCGGATCGATCGTGCTGCAGGACGTCCCGCCGTTCGTGACCGCGCGCGGGTTATCCGGCCAAGCCGCGAGGCACCAACAGCGAGGGCCTGCGCCGCCGCGGATTCAGCGGCGCCGACATCGCTGCCATCAAGCGCGCGTACAAGACCCTGTATCGCAGCCGGCTCGCGCTCGAACGACGCGCTCGAGCAGAATCGCCGCCGAGGCGCATCACGGTGCCGGCGCTCGGGCTGCTCGCCGCATTTCTGGAGACCCAGGGCGCGGGATCATCCGTTGAGGCGTGCGGTGATGGCGGCAGAGACGCGTCGACCGCGGTCACGATCGGCATCGTCGCCGGCGAAGCGTCGGGCGACGCGCTGGGGCGCGGAGCTGATCCGCGCCGTGCGCCAGCGCATTCCCGGCGTGCGCTTCGCCGGCATCGGCGGCCCGCGCATGGAAAGCTGCCGGCTGCGCGATCTGGTATCCGCATGCCAAGCTCGCGCTGCGCGGCTACGCCGAGGTACTGACCCATCTGCCGCAGTCTGGTGCGCATCCGCGCGCGATGTCTATCCGCCGCCTGCGCTCGATGCGAGCGCGCCGCTGTTCATCGGTGTCGACGCGCCCGACTTCAACCTCGGTCTCGAGGCGACGCCTCAAGCGCGACGGCGTGCGCACGATGCACTATGTCAGCCCGTCGGTCTGGGCGTGGCGGCGCAAGCGCATCGGCACCATCGCGCGCTCGGCCGATCGTCTGCTGGCGCTGTTTCCGTTCGAGCCGCCGCTCTACGACGGATGCCGGCATCAGGGTGACCTTCGTCGGCCATCCGCTGGCGGCCGGATGCCGCGCAACGCGTCCACCCGGCGCGAGACGCGCGAGCTGCTGAAGCTCGAGCTCTCCCGGCCGGTCTTCGCGCTGCTGCCGGGCAGCCGGCCGTTCGAGCTCGGAGATGCATACCGAGCTGCTGCTGAAGACCGCCGCGGAGATTTTCGAGTCGCAGCCGGAGGCCAGGTTCGTCGTGCCGCTGATCAGCCGCGAAACGCGCGGAATATTTCGAGCGTGTCCAATATCGGCTGCAAGCTGGAAGCGCTGCCGATGAAGCTGCTGTACGGACATGCCGAGCGACGCGCTGCGCGCGGCGGACGTCGGCATCGTCGCGTCCGGCACGGCGACGCTCGAGGCGGCGATGGCGCGCTGTCCGCACCTGGTCTTCTACCGCGTCAATCCGATTACCGCCGGCATCGTCGCGCGCAAGCTGCTGCTGCCCTACGTCGGTTTGCCGAACGTGTCTTGCCGGGACGCTTCGTCGTCGCCGGAATTCCTCCAGGACGAGGCGACCGTAGCCAATCTCGCCCGTGCGGCGCTCAACCTGTACGACGACACGGTGACGCGGCGCCGGCTCGAAGCGCTGTTCGCGGGCATGGCCGATGCGCTCGACGGCGGACACGTGCGACCATCGCCGCCGACGCGGTGGCGGCGCGAATTGCGCGCTGGCGGGGGTAGCGTGCTGATCGCGGGCGTCGACGAGGCCGGTCGTGGCCCGCTGCGCCGGGCCGGTAGTCGCGGCCGCGGTGATTCTCGATGCCGCAGCGGCGAATCAAGGGCCTGCGCGACTCAAGCTGCTCACGCCGCCAGGCGCGCGAAGAGCTGGCGCTGGAGATCCGTTCGCGCGCCGATCGCCTGGGCGGTGGCCGAAAGCGATGTCGGCGAGATCGACACCATCAACATCTTTCAGGCGACGCTGCTGGCGATGCGGCGCGCGATCGAGCAGCCTGACGCACGGCGCCCGAGGTCGTCTGGATCGACGGCACTGCATTGCCCGCACAGCGACTACCCGATCGCGGGCGATCGTCGACGGCGATCGCCTGGTGGCCGCCATCGCCGCGGCGTCGATTCTCGCCAAGACGACGCGCGACGCGCTGCTGGTCGAGCTCGACCGCAGCTACCCGCTGTACGGCTTTGCCCGGCACAAGGGCTACTCGACGCCCGAGCATCTCGCCGCGCTGGCGACGCACGGCCCGTGCGCGGCGCATCGGCGCACCTTCGGCCGGTCATGCAGATCCGATTCGTTTTCTGAGGCGCAGTCATCGACCATGGCAACGCGCCCGAGGCGCTCTTGTTCGATGTTTTCGGCACCGTCGTCGATTGGCGCGGCAGCATCATCCGTGAGTTGACGCGCGTGTCGGCCGCCGGCATCGGCGTGCGCGCCGACTGGGGCGCGTTCGCCGATGCCTGGCGCGCCGGCTACCGGCCGGCGATGGATCGGGTGCGCCGCGGCGAACTCGCCGTGGCAGCTCGCATCGACGAGCTGCACCTGGACGATTTTGACGCCGCTCGCTCGAGGCGCGTCGGCTTGCGGCTCTGCGCCCGCGGAAGTACGCGAGCTCAACCTGGCCTGGCATCGGCTCAGCGCCTGGCCGCGACAGCGCGGGCGGCCTGCGCGCGTCTCAAGCGACGCTTCCTCATCGGCACGCTGTCGAACGGCAACATGTCGCTGCTGATCGATCTGGCGCGAGCCGGACGCCTGCCGTGGGACGTGCATCCTGTCGGCCGAGCTCTTTCCGGCACTACAAGCCCGGATCCGGAAGTCTACCTCGGCGCCGCGGCGCTGCTCGCGCTTGACCCGCGCGAGGTCGATGCTGGTCGCCGCGCACAAGGACGATCTCGCGGCCGCGCGGCGCTGCGGTTTGCAGACCGCGTTCGTGCGCCGGCCGCTGGAGCATTCGGGCGGGCGTCGGCGCGATGTCGAGCGCGCGACCGGCGATAGCGACGTTCAACGCCGACGATTTCGTCGATCTCGCCCGGCAGCTCGGGTAGTGGCGGCGCATATGCGCGCTAGAATTGCGCTGCCGATCGGCTCATCGACCGCTGCGTTCGGAGTCAGAGACTCATTGATTCATTGCGTACTGCACGATCCCAGCGATTCGGTCGCGGTCGTCGTCGTCGAAGGCATCAAGGCCGGACAGACCCTGACCGGGCTGATCCTCGACGAGGACCGCACGCATCACGCTGCCATGCGCGCAGGACATCCCGCTCGGACACAAGGTGGCGCTGAAGGACATGAACGTCGGCGATACGGTCATCAAGTATGGCGTGGACATCGGCAAGGTCGTGGCGCCGATCAAGACCGGCCAGCACGCCCACGTCCACAACATCAAGACCAAGCGCTGGTGAGGCGTCGCCGGCGGCGCGGCGCAGTCCGCGCGCTTGCCGCTGCCGGCCTTCCGCTCGCGCACGAACGGCGTCGATTTCGTATCGCCGTCGCATCTATTAGCGTTACGAGATCACCGATGCAGAAAAGTTTCTCAGGTTACCGGCGCGAGAACGGCCGCGTCGGCGTGCGCAACCACGTCATCATCCTGCCGGTCGACGATCTGTCCAACGCCGCGGCCGAGGCGGTCGCGCACAACATCAAGGGCGCGCTGGCGATTCCGCATCCCTATGGCCGGCTGCAGTTCGGCGCCGACCTCGATCTGCACTTCCGCACGCTGATCGGCGCCGGCAGCAATCCCAACGTCGCCGCGGTGGTGGTGATCGGCATCGAGGAGGGCTGGACCAAGAAGGTCGTCGACGGCATCGCGCGAGACCGGCAAGCCGGTGTCGGGCTTCGGCATCGAGCTGCACGGCGACCACGACACCATCATGCGCGCGTCCAAGGCCGCGCGCGAGTACCTGCAGTGGGCGAGCGAACAGCAGCGCGTCGAGTGCGAGCTCAAGGACCTGTGGGTGTCGACCAAGTGCGGCGAGTCCGACACGACCTCGGGATGCGGCGCCAATCCCACGCGTCGGCGACGCCTTCGACAAGCTCTATCGCGGCAGGCGTGCACGCTGGTGTTCGGCGAGACCACCGAGCTCACCGGCGGCGAGCAGATCGTCGCGGCGCGCTGCCGCGACGACAAGGTGCGCGCCGAGTTCATGCGCGTGTTCGACCGCTATCAGGAAGTCATCAATCGCCACAAGACGCAGCGACCTGTCGGACTCGCAGCCGACCAAGGGCAACATCGCCGGCGGACTGACGACGATCGAGGAAAAGGCGCTCGGCAACATCCAGAAGATCGGCCGCAAATGCATGATCGACGGCGTGCTCGACAAGGCGGAGATGCCGCTCGGGCCCGGGCCTCTGGTTCATGGACAGCTCTTCGGCCGCGGCGGAGATGGTGACGCTTGTGCGCGGCGTCGGGCTACGTGGTTCATTTCTTCCCGACCGGGCAGGGCAACGTCATCGGCAATCCGATCCTGCCGGTGATCAAGATCTGCGCCAACCCGCGCACGGTGCGGACGATGAGCGAGCATGTCGACGTCGACACCTCGGGCCTGTTGCAGCGCGAAATCACCATGGACCAGGCCGGCGACAAGCTGCTCGAGATGATGTTCCGCACCGCGAACGGGCGGCTGACCGCGGCCGAGGCGCTCGGCCATCGCGAATTCGTCATGACGCGCCTTGTACGAAAGCGCTTGGAGCTAGACGACCGAGCAGCCGACTGGCGCGGAATGCGCGGCGGCATCGATGCAACCGAGCAATGCGACGGATCAAGGACCGGCGGCGTAGCCGACATGCGCGATAAGCGACGATCGACGCAGGTGCTGCGGGCGCTGACGACGGTGCTCTTCGCTGGCATCGCCGCCACGCAGGTGCGCGCAGCGCCGAGATGAGCGAGACTCAAGGTCGCGCAGCAATACGGCATCAGCTATTTGCCGCTGATGATCATGGAGGAGCAGAAGCTGATCGAGAAGTACGCCAAGGCGGCCGGGGTCGATCGTCAGCGTCAGCTGGGCGAAGTTCGCGGGCGGCAACGTCATGAACGACGCGCTGCTGTCGAACAGCCTGCAGTTCGCGTCCGGCGGCGTCGCGCCGCTTTGTCACGCTGTGGGCGCGGACCCGGGGCAACCTCGACGTCAAGGCCATCGCGGCGATCAATTCGATGCCGATCTTCCTGAACACGCGCAATCCGGCGGTCAAGACGATTCGCGGACTTTCACGCGACACGGACAGGATCGCGCTGCCCGCGGTGAAGGTTTCCGATCCAGGCCGATGACGCTGCAGATGGCGGCCGAGAAGGCTTTCGGCGAAGGCCAGCAGAACAAGCTCGACGCGCTCACCGTGACGCTGTCGCACCCCGACGCGCAAGCGGCGCTGCTTGTCGGGGCAGTCCGAGATCACCGCGCATTTCAGCTCGCCGCCGTTCCAGTACCAGCAGCTCAAGAATCCGGCGATCCACACGGTGCTGAACTCGTACGATGTGCTCGGCGGCCCGTCGACATTCAACGTGGTCTGGACGACGTCGAAATTCCAGAACGAAAACCCGAAGCTCTACGATGCCTTCGTCAAGGCGCTGGACGAGGCGACGGCGCTGATCAATCGCGATCACCGATGGGCGGCCGAGACCTACCTGCGCCTTTCGCGCGACAAGGACTCGGTGCAGGAGATCGAGGCGATGCTGAACGACCCGGCGATCGTGTATACGACCACGCCGCAGAACGTCATGAAGTACGTCGATTTCATGCTCAAGATCGGCGCCATCAAGAGCAAGCCCGAGTCCTGGAAGGACCTGTTCTTCCCCAACGCGCACAACTTGCCCGGAAGCTGACCGATGATGAACGCGCGGGCGCCGGCAAGCCTGTCCGACATCGAGATCGACGTCGCGACCATCCGCGCCGCGCATGCGCGCATCCGTCGCACATTCATCGGACGCCGGTACTGTCGAGTCCGGCGCTCGACGAGCGGTCGGCGCGCAGCTTTTCTTCAAGTGCGAGAACCTGCAGAAAGTGGCCGCGTTCAAGGCGCGCGGCGCATGCAACGCCGTGCTTTCGCTGTCGGCGGCGGAGGCGCAGCGCGGCGTGGTCACGCACTCGTCCGGCAACCACGGCGCTGCGCTGGCCTGGGCGGCGCGATCGCGCGGCATCCCGGCGTGGATCGTGATGCCGTCAATGCGGCGCAGGTCGAAGCAGGACGCGGTCAGGGGCTTCGGCGGCACGATCCGCTTCTGCGAGCCGACCGTCGCCGCGCGCGAGGCCGCGTGCGCCGCGGTGCAAGCGGAAACCGGCGCGACGCTGGTCCATCCGTATAACGATTGGCGTGTCATCGCCGGGCAGGGAACGGCGGCACTCGAGCTGCTGGAAGACGAGCCCGAGCTCGATGCAGTCATCACGCCGGTCGGTGGCGGTGGCGGCTGCTCTCGGGCACCGCCATCGCCGCAAAGGTATCGAGCCGTCGATCAAGGTCTACGGCGCGGAGCCGGCCGGCGCCGACGACGCCTATCGATCGCTGCGCGCCGGCCGCATCATCCCGCAGACCGATCCGCACACCATCGCCGACGGGCTGCGCTCGTCGCTGGGCGAAAAGACCTTCGCGGTGCTGAGCACTCGCGTCGATCAAGATCGAAACGGCATCGGAGGAAGCGATCGTGCGGGCGATGCGGCTGCTCTGGGACAAGCTCAAGATGATCGTCGAGCCGTCGTCCGCAGTGCCGCTCGCCATGTTGCTGGAACGCAAGATTTCGCTGGACAAGCTGCGCGTCGGCGTCATCTTGAGCGGCGGCAACGTCGACCTCGGATCGCCTGCCCTGGCAAGCGTGATGCGCGCGCACGGCGTCGACCTGAAGCGAGCGTGGCCGCGATCGAGAGGAGGGACGATGGAAGCGATCACGCCGCTGCTCGACGTGAAGGGCGTCACGCTGCAGTACAAGACCAAGGATCACCTGGTCACGGCGACCTATCGCGTCGATTTCCAGGTATTGCGATCGGATCGCTTCATCCTGCTCGGCCCGTCCGGCTGCGGCAAATCGACGCTGCTCAAGGCCGTCGGCGGCTACATGATCCCGGTCGAAGGCGAGATCAGGCTCAAGGGTCAGAAGGTCACCAAGCCGGGGCCGGATCGGATGATGGTGTTCCAGGAATTCGACCAGCTGCTGCCCTGGAAGACGGTGAAGGAAAACGTGATGTTCGCGCTGACCGCCAGCGGCAGGCTCAACGGCAAGGCGGCCGAGGACAAAGCGCTCGAGTACATCAACAAGGTCAACCTCACCAAGTTCGCCGACAGCTTTCCGCACACGCTGTCCGGCGGCATGAAGCAGCGGGTCGCGATCGCGCGCGGCATGGCGATGGAGCCCGACGTGCTGCTGATGGACGAGCCGTTTGCCGCGCTCGATGCGCTGACCCGGCGCAAGATGCAGGACGAGCTGCTGCAGCTTTGGGACGACACGCGTTTCACGGTGCTGTTCGTCACCCATTCGATCGCCGAGGCGATCAAGATCGGCAGCCGGATCCTGCTCATGTCGCCGCACCCGGGGCAGGTGAAGGCCGAGATCAACAGCCTGCCGCGCGAGAGCAGACGGCGAGGCGGCGCATGCGCTGGAGCGAAAGATTCACGACATGCTGTTCGTCGATGCCGTCGAAGAAGGAGGCTGCCCATGTCTGAACCCGTCGCGCTGCGTCCCGAGATCTATCGCGACCACGGTGGATTCGTCGTCATTCGGCGTCGTCGAGAAGCCGCTGTCGACCTGGGAGCGCATCTACAACATGAGCGCGCGTGCGCAAGGTGTTCGATCCTGATCGTGCTGGCGACGCTGCTGGGAGATCTATGCGCGCGGTGCTCAACAACCCGCTGCTGTTTCCGACCTTCTCGTCGACCATCGAAGCGTTCTGTCGAGGCCATCGATCCACGGCAGGCTGCTCGGCAAGGCATGGACCTCGATCAAGGTGCTGCTGATCGGATACAGCGCCGGCATTGCGCTGGCGGCGCTGCTGACGGTCGTGGCGATCAACGTCGCGCGTCGGCACCGACTTGCTCGAGACGCTGACCTCGATGTTCAATCCGCTGCCTGCGATCGCGCTTGCTGCCGCTGGCGCTGATCTGGTTCGGGCTCGGCACCGGCAGCCTGGTGTTCGTGCTGATCCATTCGGTGCTGTGGGCGGTCGCGCTGAACACGCATTCCGGATTCCTTTCGGTGTCCAACACCATGCGCATGGTCGGTCGCAACTACGGCCTGCGCGGCCTGTCGTATGTCGGCACGCATCCTCATCCCGGCGGCGTTCCGAGCATCCTGACCGGACTCAAGATCGGCTGGGCGTTTGCCTGGCGCACCTTGATCGCGGCCGAGCTGGTGTTCGGCGTGTCGTCCGGCTCGGGCGGCCTGGGCTGGTTCATCTACGAGAACAAGAATCAGCTCGAGATCCCGAACGTGTTCGCCGGCCTGTTCACCGTGATCATGATCGGCCTCCTGGTCGAGAACGTCATTTTCCGCACCATCGAAGACGCGGACGGTGCGCAAATGGGGCATGCAGAGTTGAGTAACCGGCGATCTAGCGATGGCGCGATCGTCATCAGCGAGTTCATGGAGCCGGCAGCGGTCGCGTCGCTGCGGCCCGATTCGAGACGTCGCCTCCGACGCGGACCTGGGCGAGCACCGCGACAAGCTCAAGCGCCAGCTCACCGACGCCGACGCGTTGATCGTGCGCAACAAGACGCAGGTCGATCGGCGAGCTCCTCGCCGCGGCGCCGAGTTGAAGTCGTCGGCCGGCTGGGCGTCGGGCTCGACAACATCGACGTCTTCAGCCTGCAAGTCGCGCGGCATCGAGGTCATTCCCGCGACCGGCGCCAACGCGCTCGCGGTCGCCGAATACGTGATCGCCGCAGCGTTGATGCTGCTGCGCGGCGCGTACGCGAGCACGCGATGCGGTCGCGGCGGGCAGAGTGGCCGCGTCCGCGCTGTCCAACGGGCGCGAGCTGGCGGGCAAGACGCTGGGCGTCGATCGGCTTCGGCCAGATCGGCCAGCTCGACCGGCGCAGACTCGCGCGCGCGCTCGGCATGAAGGTCATCGGCTTCGACGCGATGATTCCCGCCGAGCATCCCGATGTGGTCGGCGGAGCGAACGCCGCCACGCAAATTCGACGACGTGCTGCGCGACGCCGACGTCGTCTCGATCCACGTGCCGCTGACGCCCGCGACGCGCGAGCTGATCGATGCGGACAGACTGGCGCTGATGAAAGCCGATGCCGTGCTGATCAACACCTCGCGCGGCGAAATCGTGAACGAGGCGGCGCTCGCGGCGGCGCTTAACGTCGGGCAAGCTCGGCGGTGCCGCGCTCGATGTGTTCGAGCACGAGCCGCTGGCTGCAGGATCGCCGCTGGCGGGATGTCCTCATCTTGCTGCTGACGCCGCACATCGCCGGCGTCACCCGCGAATCCAACGTTCGCGTCTCGTTGCATGATCGCCGGAAAAGGTCGCCGCGGCGCTCGAGCGCCATCGCGCGGACGCGTGATGCGAGCGCCCGCAAGCCGCAGCGCGACGCGGGTCGTTGCCGCTAGCGTTCGACGACGGACGACCGCTCGCCGATCGTGCCATGCCGCGCACTGAGTGTCGAGCAATTGCACGAGCTTGCGCAACGCGCGCTGGTGCGCGCCGGCGCCACTGACGCGACGATGGCATCGACGACCGCGGACGCGCTCGTCTACGCCGATGCGCGCGGACTCGCCTCGCATGGCGTGACGCGGGTCGCGCAGTACGCCGCACACCTGATGAACGGCCGCGCCGACGGCAAAGCGCAGCCGCGTATCGTCGCGAGCAGAGGCGGCGCGGCATTGATCAGCGCCGGAAGCGGGCTCGCGTATCCGGCGTGCGCGCTGGCGGTCAAAGAGGCGATCGCGCGTGCGCGCGAGTTCGGTGTTGCTACTGGTCAGCGTCACCGACAGCCATCATTACGGTGTCGCGGCGCTTTCACCTGGCGCCGGTCGGCGCCGCCGGCATGGTGGGCCTCGCCTTGTCGAACTCGCCCGCCGCCATGCCCGTCGCGGGCGGCAAGCGTCCGCTGCTCGGAACCAATCCCATCGCCGCGGTGTTTCCGCGCGCGATCGGCGTTCCTTGCTGATCGACATGTCCCTGTCGGAAGTGGCGCGCGGCAAGCTCGTGATGGCGGCGAAGGACGGCAGGCCGATTCCGCTCGGGTGGGCGCTCGACGCGGAGCGGCAGAGCCGACCACTGATGCGCGGGCAGGCCTCGACGGCAGCATGCTGGCCATGGGCGGGACCAAGGGCGCGATGCTGGCACTCGTCGTCGAGCTCCTGGTCACCACGCTCACCGGCGCGGCGCTTGGGTTTCGAGGCGTCGACGCTCTTTGTCGACGAAGGCAACCGGCCGCGACTGGGCCACGCGTTTCTGGTCATCGATCCGGGTGCGCTCTCGGGCCGTGGGTGTACGACGAGCGGATCGAAACGCTGATTGCGGCGATGACGCGCCGAAGCCCGGAGTGCGCCTGCCCGGCGAGCGCCGCGAAGCGCTGGCGCGAAGGCAAACGCCGACGGCATCGAGATTTCGTCGCAACTGCACGATCAGCTGATCGCGCTCGCCGGCTGATCCCGGTAATAAGCGACAGATTCCGATTGTCCGCGAGATAAGGTAGGCGGCCAGGGACGCACCTACGCAGAAACCGGGGAGACCGTGGTCTGTCCCCTCATACCCGCTGCCGACCGCGCCTCGCTACTTGGCGCCTTCTAGTTCCTCCTGCTCCATCAACAGGTAGGTCCCGTAGGCGTTGACACGGTTGGCGGCATCGAATGCCGGCAACGATTTGAAGCGGCTCCAGTCGGTCTTGGCGCAGGCTTCGTCGAAGGTCTCAGCTCGCGCACCGCGCGGCCCATCGAGCTTCGAAGATAGACCAGGTAGTCGCGCGTCAGCGACAGGTCACGCGCCGGATCGCGGGAGGCAGCGCCGTGGCCGGGGATGACGACCACCGGCGCCGGGTTGAGCAGCAGCATCTTGTCCATGGCGGCGAGCCAGCCGCGGCTGTCGGCATTGCCTACAAAGGCAGCCGTCCGGCGAAAATCAGATCGCCCGCGAACAGGACCCGGTCTTCGACGAGCGTACATCAGCATGTCCTCGGGCGAGTGTCCGCCACCCGGGTAGATGAGCCGGAAGGTCAGGCCGCGAGGCGGAAGTCGGTATCGCCGTCGAGCCAGACGTCGGGCGGCGCCAACGCGCGTGGTCTCGTCGACCACGGCGCGAGGTCGACGCGCGCTGCGCGAGCCGCGCTTCGGCGACGCCGGAGGTGAAATAGGCCTTGGCTTTGACGTGCGCCCAGATCTCCCGTGCCCGGCGACTTCAGCGCCTGCAGTCCGTAGATATGGTCGGCATGGTAGTGACTGACGATGACTCGCCTGATCGGCGCCGGCGTGACCTTGCGAATGGCCGCGATCATCGCGCGCCCCAAGGCAGGCGTCCCCAGGGCATCGAACACCACCACGCCGTCGTCGGTGACCACGAATCCGGCGTTCGACATGTAGCCCTTGTTGGCGAGTGACGCCATGCCCGACTTCGCCCTGAAAGAACCAGCAGCAATGCGCTGACAGGCGCTGCGGCTCCAACGTCACCTCCTGCGCCCGCGAGGTGGTTGCGATGCACCACGCGATGACCATCGCGGCGGCGAGGCTCAGTTTGGACGGGAGATCATCGACGCATTCTAGCCTCGCAGCGATGCGGTGGTGACGCCTCGAAAAATGCGTCAAGGCTGCTGCGACGAAGAAGTTACAAGCGCGACAGTAAAGCCTTACACCTCGCGTGAGATGGATTTGATCTCCCGGCTTTCTCCGCCGTTCGCAAAGGCGATCCCGCCGTGTTGGAGTTTTTCCTGTCGAAACGGAAATGGTGATCGGCGAGGTAACCGGTCAGAGCCGTCAGGTTACAGGCGAGCTCCAGCAAGCCCGACGTGCCCGTCCGGGCGACCGGACCGGCAGCCTGGAACTTGAGCCGTAGCCACGGAAAACGATCGCCCGCTCGCGGCACAGCCTTCGAACAGGTCCGGCAGCACTTTCGACAGCGGGCTTTCGCGGTAGGCGATGCCGGCCCGGGGAGGGGAGTCCCAGAGTATTTGAACAACATCGTCGAACAAGATCATCGAGCGATCAAGCACAAGGTGCGGACCCATGCGAGGCTTCAAGTCATTCGCCAATGCTGCGGTCACGATTACCGGGATCGAGCTTGCACATAGAATCCACAAACACCAATTTTCTTTCGGACGAGGCCGGCCTGGCGTAGGCTCCTCGCCGCGAACAATCTGAGGCCAGGCGCCTGACACCATGATCGATGCGTACATCAAACTGATGCGTCTCCTCGCTTTAGCGCTCTTGATGCACCAGAACCCCACAGAAGGAACGGACGAAGCCTGCCGATGCGTTACATCTCGGCATGTCCGTCCGTTTTGTTTTCTCGCAGGCCTTTTCGATTGCGAGTGCGACTGCTAGGTCACGGTCGGCGAGTTCCGCCTTACGAGGTGGTAGATCGCGAGAAGAATGACCGCACCGACGAGCGAACCAATAAAGCCTGCCGGCTCACCCGCGTGATACAAACCTAACGCCTGTCCTCCGAACGTTGCAAGGCAAGGAGCCTTACGATACCGATTGCCGCGGTAATGAAAAAGCCGCTTGGATCGCGTCCAGGCGTCAGCATTTTTGCCAGAAGCCCGACAACGAAGCCAGGATAAGAATCGTCCAGATGATGCTCATGATTTCCTTTCGATTATTGATAAGGTCCTTGGTACGTACTACGAGGTCGGACATGCCAGCGCGCTGACCGTAGACTAGTTGTTGGGTCCCACCCGCTTATTGCCTACCAGCTATTTCCAGCCAACATCGTCATTCTCATGTTGCACCTCGGTGCAATGCACGTCTGTGCGGCAGCGTACGCAATTCCAGTGCGCGCTGCCTGACGATAGACTGCGGGGCAACGTTGTGTGACGATAAACGTCACGGGCGAACGTGCCTGCGCCATAATGATGGCGCCGCTTCGCCGCCGCTGCGAAAACCGTAGATGCTCAACCGGATCCCGGCGTGTCGGGCGGGTAAGCGACAGGTGCCGCGCATCCTCCGCCATGCTTCAGGACGACGGGCGGCCGAGGCGCCCGGTGGCCGATTTCCTGGATTGCACCGCTATCGTGTTGCGTAGCCCACTTTTCCTGCTCGGGGCTCAACCACAGCGTCACCGCTTGCGCGCAACCAGGCAGAAGAGACCGATCAGTCGCTCGTCGTCGTTCGGCACCGCCCGCATGATCGGGTCCTTATCCTGATCCGGTGGGCGCTCTACCCAATAATTGCGCAATAACTGGTCGCTCTCAGGCAGAAACTGAGCGCACTGCACATCCACCAGCCCTGTCTTCTGCCAGTGCTGCTTCCACCATTCAACAGTGTGGATGGACGACCAATACTTCTCGTATTGAGGGCGCAAGTACTCGGGCGCCTCCTCAATCGACCGGATCTCACGCCTGAAGCCAATGTCCACCACGCCAATGAATCCGTCCGGCTTGATGAACTGGACGACGTAGGGCAAATAGCGCTCGTCAGTACCGAAGTAGAGATAGGAGTCGATGGCGACCACCGCGTCGAAGAATTCTTTCGCAAACGGCAAGCTGTGCGCATCTACCCGCATGGGAAACACGCGGGTCTCGCTTCGAGGGCGATGGCCCGATGGAAGTTCTCGGTGGCGGAGGTGCCGCTGTCGGTGGCCCACACCTGGACCTCGAACTCGCGCGCCAGGAAGATCGAGCTGGTCGCTTTGCCGCACCCGAGTTCCAGGATCCGCATGCCGGAACTGAACGGAAGGTGGCGCGCCAGACTCTCCGCCTGGCATAGCGCATTCTCGCCGAGAGCATTCTCGCGGATCCAGCGCTTGTCGTACTTCGCCGTCCGCGGAAAAGCCAGCTCGTCAACCAAGCGAATTTACTCTAGACTGCGTGTGGTCGCGTTGGAAGCGTGAGCACGACGCGATCCACATCGAATGTTGGGGGTCGCCGATCCGCGGCGGAGTAGTAATTCATATTTCGCACTGCACTTTGCATAGTGGGAGTTCCAAACCTGACCGCTCAGCTGCGGAATCCAGCAATACGTAACC
>ERZ1370068.6572-contig-5546_pt1 | contig 45326 bp, 82 predicted proteins | sample MGYA00561227_ERZ1370068 | MGnify/ENA primary metagenome ERZ1370068 (study PRJEB38410, sample SAMEA6850437) | metagenome | study: Metagenomic assessment of the ecological functions of the soil: analysis of the soil microbiota associated with the... | reverse complement strand
CACCGCGGTCTACGACCACGACGCGCGCAAAGAAATCCTATCACCTGTTGGCGGATGCGTTCGGGTTCCCGGGCAAGAAAGCGGCGGCAAATTCGTCGTCCCGGCCAAGCGAAGCGCAGGGCCGGGACCCAATACTAATGCCTATGTTGCCGGGAAGCTGGGGCCGCAATTCGATACGGCAACATCGGTGGTTATGGGTCCCGGCGTTCGCCGGGGCGACCTGTGGAAGAGATCGCGCGCCAGAAGAACGCAGCTCAATCCGCGCTTCTCGCTGAAGGTCGCGCGGAAGGGATGGCCGGGATAGACGCCGACAATGCGGAATTCGCGCGAGAAGAATTTCAGTTCCTCCAGCGCGAAGGCGAGGCCCTTGTCGTCGGGATGGCCATCGACGTCGGCGTAGAATTGCGTGGCGAAGAAGTTGCCGTCGATCATGTAGCTTTCGAGCTTGGTCATGTTGACGCCGTTGGTGGCGAAGCCGCCCATCGCCTTGTAGAGCGCCGCCGGGCAGGTTGCGCACCCGGAGAACAAACGTGGTGACCAGCGGCCCCGACCCCTGCTTGGCCCAGTTCGCCTCGCGCGCCAGCACCACGAAACGCGTGGTATTGTGGGTCTCGTCCTCGACATCTCGCGGCCGGGATATCGAGGCCGTAGATTTCGGCGCGCCAGCCGCGAAGGCGATCGCGGCAGGGCGTTTGTCGCCGCGCTCGGCGATATCGCGCGCGCTGCCGGCGGTGTCGGCCGCGACAGACGGCTTGAGCCCGAGCTTGCGGATGATGCGGCGGCATTGCCCGAGCGCGTGGACGTGGCTCTCGCACCGTCTTGATGTCGGCGAGCTTGGCGCCGCGCGGCGCCATCAGTTGGTGACGGATCGGCAAAAACCATTCGCCGACGATGAACAGGCCGGAGTAGCCGGCAGCGGAAGTGATGGATATCGGCGACGCGGCCGCGCGACCGAATTCTCGATCGGGATCATGCCGAGATCGGCCTCGCCCGAGGTGATCGCGGCCAGCGCGTCCTCGAAGGTCGCGGCAGGGCATCAGCTCGGCGTCGGGATAGGCCTCCGGCGATGGCGATATGGGAATTCGCGCCCGGCTCGCCCTGGAATGCGATTTTCATGGTTTGGTCGTTGTCTTGATCGGCGCGCTTGTATCAGCCGCTCAGGCTTTTCGCCAGTATCTGCCGGGCGGTTTCGAGATCGGCCGGCGTATCGACGCCGCGCGGCACTCGTATCCGACGATGGTGACGTCGATCCGCAATGCCGGCCTCGAGTCGCCCGCAGCTGCTCGAGCTTCTTCCTGCTGCTCCAGCGGCGAGGGGGCAGGGCCACGAAACGCTCCAGCGCCGCGCGGCGATAGGCATAGAGGCCGACGTGATGGTAGCGCGGCCCGTCGCCCCAGGGCGCGTGGCGCGCGTGAAGTAGAGCGCGCGCAGCCGCCGCGCGGCCCACCGGCCGAGCCGACCACCTTCACCACGTTCGGGTTGCGTGCTCTCCTCCTCGGTGTGGATTTCGGCAGCCAGCGTCGCGATATCGACCGCGGGGTCGGCCAGCGGGCCGGAGCACGCTGCGGATATTGTCGGGCAGGATGGTCGGAAAGTCGCCCTGCAGATTGACGACGATTTCGGCCTCGCCGCCTCGGGATCGAGCTTGCCGAGCGCCTCGTAAATCCGGTCCGAACCGGAAGGGTGATCGGAGCGCGTCATGACCGCCTCAAAGCCATGGGCACGTCACCGCCGCCGCGATCTCAGGCGTGTCGGTGGCGACCGCCACGCGGCCGATTTGCGCGGCCTCGGCCCGGCGCAGCACATGGACACGATCATCGGCAGGCCGGCAATATCCAACAGCGGCTTGCCGGGCAGGCCGCGTCGCGGCCATGCGGGCGGGGATCAGCACCAGAATGCGGGTTTCGGTCATCGAGTGAGGTCTGGACCCGGTTGAGAACAAGCCGGAAATGATGGGGATCGGTCGAAAGTTCGGCGCATTTATACGGGTTGCCAGAGCACGGGCAACCCGATATCTCATCGTGGCTCGGGTGCGGTGCGAAAGCCTGATTCCTGACGCTCATCCGCGGCCGTTCTCGCCGGCCTAAAGTCGACCTTCCGGCCTGGAGCCTGATCCAAAATGGACTCCTTCGAACTCAATAAAATTCTCGGTGCGATTCTCGGCACCTGTCATTGTTCTGCTGGTGACGAGTTTCGCCGCCGGTGCGGTTTTCACGCCCTAAGCCGCTAGAAAAAGCCGGGCTACGAAATCGCGGTGAAGGAAGACGGCGCCGGCGGCGGCAAGGAAGCCGCGCCGGCGCCGTCCGAGCCGATCGAGAAGCTGTTGCAGACCGCGTCGGTCGAGAAGGGCTGCTGCGGCGAAGAAATGCGCCGCCTGCCATACCTTCGAGAAGGGCGGCCCCAACCGCGTCGGTCCAAATCTGTACGGCATCGTCGGCGACCATAAGGGCGAGGGACGCGGGTTCAATTTCTCGGCCGCCATAGCGAAGGCCAAGGGCGGCACCTGGACCGACGACGACCTCAGCAAGTTCATCGCCAATCCCGAAGGGCTTCATTCCGGGCACCGCGATGGGATTTGCCGGTATCTCCGAAGGACAGCGAACGCGCCGACGTGATCGCCTATCTGCGCACGCTTGTCGGACAATCCGGTTCCGCTGCCGACGGCGTCAGAGTAACGACCCGGCATTCAAGGGCTTTCGCGCGCATCCAGCGGCCGGGCTTTGCCTGGCCGTTTTTGCTATTGACGGCTCGCCAGGTTTGTTATCGGGACGTTTCGCCGCGGCGGCGCCATTGACAGGCTGGTATCATGAGGGAAAAGCAACGTAATCGGTCGAACCCTTGCCTTATATTGCGTCCTTAATTGGTCGTCTCTGCGTAGCGACAGGAATGTTTCGATTTGGCAATTACCCGACGACATCTTCTGCAGAGCGGCGCCTTCGCCGCCATCGCCCCGAGCACTGGGAATTGCGGCAGGCGTTCCGCGCAGCCGAGTCGGCCGCCGCGCAATCCGCAACCGGCGAGCCGGTCTGGCGGCACGCGCTGTCGCTGTTCGGCGACGTCAAATATCCGGCCGACTTCAAGCGCTTCGATTACGTCAATCCGGATGCCCCAAGGGCGGCGTCGCGCGGCAGATTCTGATCGGAACGTTCGACAATTTCAATCTCGCGGTTTGCCGGCGTCAAAGGCTCGCTCGCTTCCGCTGTCGCGCTCATCTACGAGATCACTGATGACGCCGTCACTGGACGAAGTCGTCGACGGAATACGGCGCGCTGGCCGAGTCGGTCAGCTCATCCGGACGATTTTTCTTCGCGTTATCTACCGCCTGCGGGCGCAGGCGCAAATGGCACGACGGCAAGCCGGTGACGCCGGAGGATGTGATCTTCTCGCTTGAGGCGTTCAAGAAGTATCATCCGCAGTATGTCCGCCTATTACCGTCACGTGGTGAAGGCCGAGAAGGCCGGTGAGCGCGACATAAAATTCACCTTCGATGCGCCGGGCAACCGCGAACTTCCGCAAATCGTCGGGCAGTTGACGGTGCTGCCGAAGCATTGGTGGGAAGGCGTCGACAGCGAAGGCCGCAAGCGCGACATCTCCGCAACGACTTTGGAGAAACCGCTGGGCTCAGGCCACTACCGCGTCAAGGAATTCGTGCCGGGCCGCTCGATCGCGCTGGAGCGGGTGAAGGACTATTGGGGACGCGATCTCAACGTCAGTATCGGGCGCAATAACTTCGACGAACTGCGCTACGAGTATTTCCGCGATTCGACGGTGGCGCTCGAGGCTTTCAAGGGCGATCAGGTCGACTGGCGCACCGAAAACGGCGCGAAGAACTGGGCCACGGCTTGCGATTTTCCGGCCGTCACCGAAAAGCGCGTGCTGCATGGAGAATTCCCGAATCAGCAGCTCCGGCATCATGCAGGCGTTTCGCACTTGAACATCCGCCGCGACACAGTTCAGGGATCCGCGGGTGCGCCGCGCGCTGAATTTCGCATTCGATTTCGAGGAGATGAACAAGCAGATTTTCTTCAACCAGTATAAGCGCATCAGCAGCTATTTCGACGGCACCGAACTGGCCTCGAGCGGCCTGCCGCAGGGCGAGGAGTTGGAAATCCTCGAGGCCGGTGCGCGCCGAGGTGCCCGCGGAAGTTTTCACGACCGCCTATACCAATCCGGTTGGCGGCAATCCGGAGAGCGGTGCGCGAAAATCTGCGCGAGGCGCTGCGGTTGCTGAAAGAAGCGGGCTACGAAGTGCGCGACCGCAAGCTGGTTGATGCCAGGAGCGGAACGCAGTTCGCAGCTCGAACTGTCTGGGCGAGGATCGAGCTTTGAGCGGAGTCATGCTGTTCTTCAAGCCGTCGCTGGAGCGGCTCGGTATTGCGGTCAGCGTGCGCACCATCGATCCGACGCAATATCGAAAACCGGCTTCGCAGCTGGGATTTCGACGTCGGTCGTTTCGTCACTGGCCTGAATCGCTGTCGCCCGGAAACGAGCAGCGCGAATTTTGGGGATCGCAGGCCGCCGACATGGCGGGCTCGCGCAACATCATCGGCATCAAGAATCCGGCGATCGACAAACTGATCGAGGCGCGTCATCTTCACCAAGGATCGCGACGATCTGGTGGCGGCAACCAAGGCGCTCGATCGCGTGCTATTGTGGAATCACTACGTCGTGCCGCAGTGGAATTATCCGAAACTCCGTACCGCGCGCTGCGGATCCGCTTCGGCCAGGCCGCCTGATTTGCCAAAATATGGCTCGTCGGGCCTTCCGGCAGTTGTGGTGGTTCGATGCCGACAAGGCCGCCAGGATCGGCAAGCGGTCTTGAGGGATTTTCCGCGCATGGCGCAGCTTTCCCGCCGACATGTACTTGCTCTCGGCGTTGGCGCGTTGAAGCGCGACGCGGTTTCGGCGCGCGACGGCGGCCGAAGCCGGCACGCGAAGCCCACGGCATGTCGGCGTTCGGCGATCTGAAATATCCGGCGGACTTCCATCATTTCGACTACGTCAATGTCGAACGCGCCCAAGGGCAGGTTTTTTCGACCATTCCGTCCGGGCCGCGCCTACAATCAGTCGTTCCAGACCTTCAACTCGCTCAATGCCTATATCCTGAAGGGCGATGGCGCGCAGGGCATGGGCATGACGTTCGCCGCATTGATGGCGCGCGCCGGCGACGAGCCCGACGCGATGTACGGCCTGGTCGCGAAGTCGGTCGCAGATCTCGCCCGACAGGCTGGACCTACCGCTTCACGCTGCGGCCGGAAGCGAAGTTCCACGACGGCTCGAAACTCACCGCGCATGACGCCGCCTTCTCGCTGAACATCCTGAAGACCAAGGGCCATCCGATCGATCACCCAGCAGGTGCGCGACATGCTGAAGGCGGAAGCGCGTCGACGACGCGACGCTGGTCGTCACCTTTGCCGCAGAAGCGCGGCCGCGACGTGCCGCTGTTCGTCGCGCGGCCTGCCGATCTTCTCGCAAGCCTATTACGCGACACGTCCATTCGATGAATCGACGCTCGATATCCCGCTTGGCTGCGGCCGTACAAGGTCGGCGAAGTTCGAGGTCAACCGCTTCATCGAGTTCGAACGCGTCAAGGATTGGTGGGGCGCCGATCTGCCGGTCAACCGCGGCAGCTATAATTTCGATACCGTCCGCTATGACTTTTATCGCGACCGCGACGTCGCCTTCGAAGGCTTCACCGGCAAGCAGCTATCTGTTCCGCGAGGAATTCACCTCGCGAATCTGGGCGACGCGCTACGATTTTCCGGCGATCACCGATGGCCGCGTCAAGCGCGAGATGCTTCCGCGACGAAACGCCGTCGGGCGCGCAGGGCTGGTTCATCAATACCCGTCGCGAGAAGTTCAGGGATCCGCGGGTGCGCGAAGCGCTCGATCAACGCGTTCGATTTCGAGTGGACCAACAAGACCATCATGTACGGCGCCTATGTGCGCACCCATTCGCCGTTCCAGAATTCGGATATGATGGCGATCGGGCCGCCGTCGCCGGAAGAGCTCGCGCTGCTCGAGCCGTTCCGCGGCAAGGTGCCGGACGAGGTGTTCGGGCAGCCGTTCGTGCCGCCGGTGTCGGATGGGTCGGGGCAGGACCGGACGCTGTTGCGCAAGGCCGTGCAGCTGCTTCAGGACGCCGGCTGCGTGATCAAGGACGGCAAGCGGATGACGCCGCAAGGCGAAGCCTTCAGGATCGAATTTCTGCTCGATGAACCGTCGTTCCAGGCCGCATCACATGCCCTTTATCAAGAATCTGGGCACGCTCGGCATCGAGGCGACGTTGCGGCTGGTCGATCCGGTGCAGTACCGCGCGCGGCTGCGACGATTTCGACTTCGACATGATCATCCAGCGCTTCAGCTTCTCGACCGACTCCCGGCGATTCGCTGCGGCCGTTCTTCTCCTCATAGGCGGCCGCCACCAAGGGCTCCAACAATCTCGCCGGCATTTCCGATCCGGCGATCGATGCGCATGGTCGGAACAGTCGATCGCGGCCGACAACCGGCCCAATCTGGTGTTTGCCGCACGCGCGCTCGATCGCATGCATCCGCGCCGGCCGTTACTGGGTGCCGCAATGGTACGCCACCACGCACCGGCTCGCTTATTGGGACGTGTTCGGTCATCCGCGCAAACCTGCCGAACTACTTGCGGCGCCGGCGGCGCCCGATACTCTGGTGGTCGATGGCCGACAAGGCTCGCGCAGCCAGCGAACAGGCGAAATAGCCGCATGACCGCACTATATCGCCCGCCGCATTTTGCTGATGATCCCGACGCTGCTCGGGATCCTGTTCGTGTCCTTCGTCGTGGTGCAGTTCGCGCCGGGCGGTCCGGTGGAGCGGGTGATCGCGCAGCTCAGCGGCGCCGACACCGGAGCGAGCCTCGCGGATCTCGGGCTCGTCCGGCGGCGATTTCGGCGCGCGCAACCAGGTCGGCGCCTCCAGCCGATGCGGTCGAATTCGAAATATCGCGGCGCGCAGGGGCTGGATCCCGGAATTCGTCAAGAGCCTGGAAAAGCAGTTCGGCTTCGACAAGCCGGCGCCGGAACGCTTCGCGCTGATGCTGTGGAATTTCGCGCGGTTCGATTTCGGCAAGAGCTATTTTCGCGATGTCAGCGTGCTGCAACTGATCAAGGAGAAGCTGCCGGTCTCGATGTCGCTCGGCATCTGGATGACGCTTCTGACCTATCTGATCTCGATCCCGCTCGGCATTCGCAAGGCGGTGATGGACGGCTCGAGGTTCGACACCTGGACCTCGGCGGTGATCATCGTCGGCTTTGCGATACCGGGATTTCTGTTCGCGATCCTGCTGATCATCCTGTTCGCCGGCGGCTCGTTCTTCAACATTTTCCCGCTGCGCGGCCTGACCTCAGACGGCTGGGCGCAATTTCCCTGGTACTGGAAAATCCTCGATTATTTCTGGCACATCACGCTGCCGCTGATCTCGATGGCGCTTGGCGCCTTCGCCACCATGACGCTGCTTGACCAAGAATTCGTTCCTCGACGAAATCCGCAAGCAGTATGTGCATGACCGCGCGCGCCAAGGGCTGCAGCGAGCGGCAGGTGCTCTACAATCACATCTTCCGCAACGCCATGCTGATCGTCATCGCCGGCTTCCCGGGGCGCATTCATTCACGCCTTCTTCTCCGGCTCGCTGCTGATCGAAACCATCTTCTCGCTGGACGGGCTGGGCCTGCTCGGCTTCGAGAGCGTGCTGAACCGCGACTATCCGGTGGTGTTCGGAACGCTGTTCATCTTCTCGCTGGTCGGCTGCGTGGTCAATCTGATCTCCGACCTCGCCTACATGTGGATCGATCCGCGGATCGATTTCGAGGCGCGGGAGGTCTGATGACGAGTCATCGCGCCGCCGCCGATCGAAACCACCACGCAGTCGCCGCTCGGCGAGATCGCGCCGATCACGCGCCATCGCGTTCGAGCCGTCGCCGCTCAACCGCCGGCGCTGGCAGAACTTCAAGTCGAACCGCCGGGGTTACTGGTCGTTCTGGATCTTCCTGATCCTGTTCTTCGTCTCGCTGTTCGCCGAACTGATCGCCAACGACCGTCCGTTCCTGATCAAGTTCGACGGGCCGTCTGTATTGGCCGGCCGTTCGATCAGCTATTCCGGAGACCACCTTCGGCGGCGACTTCGAGACCGCCGCCGACTATCGCGATCCCTACCTGCAGAAGCTGATCGCGGACAAGGGCGGCACCATCGTCTGGCCGCTGATCCGCTATTCCTACGATACGCACAATCTCGACCTGCCGACGCCGGCGCCCTCGAAGCCGACCTGGATGCTGACGGAAGCGCAATGCAAGGAGGTGGTGCAGAACGAAGGGCCTCGAAGAGCTGCCGCGACCTCGAATACAACTGGCTCGGCACCGACGACCAGGGCCGCGACGTGGTGGCGCGCCTGATCTACGGCTTTCGCATCTCGGTGCTGTTCGGGCTCAGCCTGACCATCATCTCGTCGATCATCGGCGTCGCCGCCGGCGGCGTGCAGGGCTATTTCGGCGGCTGGATCGATCTGGCTGTTCCAGCGTTTCATCGAAGTCTGGACGGCGATTCCCTCGCTGTATCTGCTCCTGATCCTGTCATCGGTGCTGGTGCCCGGCTTCTTTGTCCTGCTCGGCATCCTCCTGTTGTTCTCATGGGTGTCGCTGGTCGGTCTGGTGCGCGCCGAATTCCTGCGCGGGCGCAATTTCGAATACATCATGGCGGCCCGCGCGCTCGGCGTGTCGAACGCCGATGATCATGTTCCGGCATCTGTTGCCGAACGCCATGGTGGCGACCATGACGTTCCTGCCCTTCATCGTGTCCTCGTCGGTGATGACGCTGACCGCGCTCGACTTCCTCGGTTTCGGATTGCCGCCGGGCTCGCCCTCGCTTGGCGAATTGCTGTCGCAGGGCAAGGCCAACGTCCAGGCGCCGTGGCTCGGCTTCACCGGCTTCTTCGCCGTCGCCATCATGCTGTCACTGCTGATCTTCATCGGCGAAGCCGTGCGCGACGCCTTCGATCCGCGCAAGACGTTCAGGTGAGCCCGCATGGAAGCCAGCCATCAACCAGCCTCTGCTCGACGTCCGCGACCTCTCGGTGGCGTTTCATCAGCCAGAGCGCGCGACATCGGTCGCGGTCGATCGTATCTCGTTCGAGATCAAGCAGCGGCGAGACGCGTGGCGCTGGTCGGCGAGTCGGGCTCCGGAAAATCGGTCAGCGCGCTGTCGGTGCTGAAGCTGCTGCCCTACCCGACCGCGTCGCCATCCCTCCGGATCGATCCAGCTTCAAGGGTCGCGAGCTGCTGGAACTTGCCGGAACGACGAGATCGCGGCATGTCGCGGCAACGACATCACCATCATCTTCCAGGAGCCGATGACCTCGCTCAATCCGCTGCACACGATCGAGACGCAGATCGGCGAGATCCTGCTGCTTGCATCAGCGGCCTGACCGGCGAGGCCGCGCGCGGCGCGCACGCTCGAAGCTGCTGACCCAGGTCGGCATCCCCGAAGCCGGAGACGCGGCTCGCGAGCTATCCGCACCAGCTGTCCGGCGGCCAGCGCCAGCGCGTGATGATCGCGATGGCGCTGGCCAACGAGCCCGACCTGCTTGATCGCCGACGAGCCGACCACGGCGCTCGACGTCACCGTGCAGGCGCAGATCCTGACGCCTGCTGAAGGAGCTCCAGCGCGCGGCTCGGCATGGCATGCTGCTTCATCACCCACGATCTCGGCATCGTTCGCAGGCATCGCCGACACGGTCTGCGTGATGAAGGAGCGGCAAGATCGTCGAGCAGGGGACCGGTCGAGCAGGTCTTCAGCGCGCCGGAACACCCCTACACCCGCGCGCTGCTCGCCGCCGAGCCGAAGCCCGATCCGCGCGCCGATCAGGCCCGACGCTCCGGTCGTGTGTCGAGACCAGGCGACCTCAAGGTCTGGTTCCCGATCAAGCGCGGCGTCGCTGCGCCGCAGTGGTCGGCCACATCAAGGCGGTGGACGGCGTGAGCATCGGGGTCCGCCAAGGTGAGACGCTGGGCGTCGTCGGTGAATCCGGCTCCGGCAAGACCACGCTGGGGCTGGCGATTCTGCGGCTGATCTCGTCGGAGGGACCAATCGTTTTCCTCGGCAGCACGATCACCGGGCTGACGCTTCCAGGCAGATGCGGCCGTTCCGGCGCGACATGCAGATCGTGTTCCAGGACCCCTACGGCTCGCTCCGCCCGCGCATGTCGGTATCCGACATCATCGAGGAAGGCCTCTGGGTGCATCATCCGAAGTCGACGCGAGCGCAGCGCGAGGCGCGCGTGGTGCAGGCATTGCGCGATGTCGGGCTCGATCCCGAGACGCCGCTTTCGCTATCCGCATGAATTCTCCGGCGGCCAGCGCCAGCGCATCGCGGTTGCCCGCGCGATCGTGCTGGAGCCCGACTTTCGTCGTGCTCGACGAGCCGACGAGCGCGCTGCGACATGCTGATCCAGGCTCAGATCGTCGAGCTGTTGCGCGAACTGCAGAAGCGGCGCAATCTCACCTACATTTTCATCTCGCACGACTTGCGCGTGGTCGCGGCGCTCGCCAGCCGGCTCGATCGTCATGCGTCACGGCAAGGTGGTGGAGGAGGGGCCCGCCGCCGAACTGTTCGCCCGTCCCACGAGCGACTACACGCGCGCGCTGCTGGCCGCCGCTTTCAATCTGGAGACGGCGCCCGTGGGCGTGGTGGCGCAGTAAGGACGCCGCATGACGCGGCTGGTGCTCCCTGCCAATCCGATCGCCGATGATCGAGCGGACCTCTTGATCGCCGGCCGCGAGGTGCTCGCGGAGGGTTTCCGTCGCTATGAGCGTCTGCGCGTTCGCCGGAGCGGCGAGAATGTTCCGCGGCCGCTCGATGTCCTGCGCTCCGGCCCCGCGGCGGCGGTGCTGCCGATCGACCCCGGCCGAGACGAGGTCGTGCTGTTGCGACAGTTCCTCGCCTTGCGGCCCACCTCGCCAATGGGAGGGGAAATCTGGTCGAGATCGTTGCCGGTCACGTCGAGGCGGACGAACAGCCGGCCGAGGCTGCCCGCCGCGAATGCGTCGAGGAAATCGGCGTGGCTCCGGGCCTGTTGGTCGAATTGTTCACCTATCTGACCTCGCCCGGCATGTCGGATGAGGAGATCACCTTGTTCCTCGGGATCGTGGACGCATCAGGCGTGCCGGAGCGTGCAGGTGCCGCTGCCGAGCACGAAGAGACCGTGCCGATGCGCGTCCCGATCGATGCGGCGCTCGCCGCGCTGGCCGCCGGCACCGGTGCGCAACGGCCCGCTGATCATCGCGCTGCAGTGGCTCGCGCTCAACCGCGGGCGACTGAGCGAGATCGTGCGCATGAGCTCCATCACACGCTGATGGGCGCGATCCTTCTCGCCGTCACCGGGGCTTGATCCGAAACCCTGGGAGGAGCGTTTTCGAACGCTTAGCCCTCAGCGCGACATCAGGATTTGGCCGGACCGCGTTGGCGAGCCTGCCGACGTCGCCTATGCGTGCGCTTGGCATGCGCCTAACGGGTTGTTCGCGCGCTTTGCGCATCTCAAGGTGATCTTTTCGCTCGGCGCGGGTGTCGACCATGTCGTCGCGGATCCGCACCTGCCGGATGTGCCGGTGGTGCGGATCGTCGACGCTGACCTCACCATGCGGATGACGGAGTACGTCGTGCTGCATGTGCTGATGCATCACCGCCGCCAGCGACTCTACGATGCCCAGCAACGCGCCCGCGTTTGGCGCGAGCTTGAACAATCGGCGGCGAACGAGGTTGCGGTCGGCGTCATGGGCCTCGGGGTGCTCGGCCGCGACGCGGCATCGGCGCTGCGACGGCTCGGCTTCCGTGTTGCCGGCTGGAGCCGGACGCCGAAGACGCTGACTGACGTGGAGACATTTGACGGGCAGGATGGGCTTGATGCCTTCCCTTCAGCGCACCGAAATTCTGGTGTGCCTGTTGCCGGCGACAGCCGCAACGCGTGGCGTGCTGAACCTATCGCTCCTGCGCAGGCTTAAGCGCGATGGTGCGGCGGGCGGCGCTATTTGATCAATGCCGGGCGCGGCGCCTTGCAAGTCGATGCGGATATCCTGGCGCGCTGGAGGAAGGATCGCTCGCGGGCGCCACGCTCGACGTTTTCCCGACCGAGCCGCTGCCGGCGACGAGCCCGCTTTGGACGCACCCGAAGGTGACGATTACCCCGCACAATGCTGCGGCTTCCGACCCACACGCATTGGTCGCAAACATTCTGCGGTCAGATCGAACGCTTCGAGGCCGGCCTGCCGCTGGAGCAGGTACTGGACCGGTTGGCCGGCTATTGACGACGGAGCGGCAGCGGATCGTGCTTGTCGCGGGATATTCGATAAGTCTTGGTCCGACCGCGAGGTCGCGCCGCCGTCGTTCGCTATTCCACGACGTCCAGCTTGACCTTCCGCGACACCTCGTCCGGAAATTCCAAGCGTCTCGGCAGCGGACGACGAGATGTCGACGACGCGTCCCGGGATGAACGGACCGCGGTCATTGACCCGAACGGTCACCGACCGGCCGGTGGCGACGTCGGTGATACGCACCTTGGTACCGAACGGCAATGTGCGGTGAGCAGCTGTCAACTCCTGCGGATTGAATTTTTCGCCGCTCGCGGTCCGCGATTGATGCCCATAAAAACTGGCGAGACCATACAGAGCCGCCGGACGTCTCGGCTGCCTGTTTATCGGTCGTTTCGCCCGCCGCTGGAGCGCGTTTCTTCGTGGCGACGGTCACTTCGTCTGTTGTTTTCGAATGATGAAGGTTTGTCGGCGACCACAGGCGCCTGGGCGCAGAGCCGCCACCATTGCCGTGGTCAGCGCAACAGCCAACAAGCGCAGAACGCCACAGATGCCAGGGCGGGACACCGTCGACCGACCAGGACAGGCTCGATTGGCGCCGATGCCGACGGCGCGAAGCTGCAGCGCAACTAATGGGAAGACAAAGGTCGCACTCCCCACCGTGTTCGTCCCGGTTTGAGAGGTGTGAACCATGGCCCGAAGACGGCGAAACCCGTCGCAATCGCGACAATCAGTTAAGGTGTGGTTAATTAGCCACACACCAACGAGAAGGAATGGGCGCTTTCCGGCCTGAAACCCCTCGAACCCCTACCATCGCCACGTCGTCAGGCCACGCTCGGCGCCGTTGCTCACACCGCGACACGCTTCGCGCTGCCGCCGGCCCTATCGGGAAGCGGTGCAGGTTGCAGGGCCAGCATGTGCGCTGTGGGTCGGCGCACGGAGGCGTCAGCGCGCCGACTATCCGAGCTGCGTTGGCCGCTCGAGGCGCCGTACGCTGGTCGGCTCATTGCCGTCAGCGCGAAGGCGCCCGATTGCCTGTGACAGTGGGTTCGGACACCACCGCCATATGGAAGGCATTAGCGTGAATGAGCGTCGCCGGATCACGCACGATGGCGACGTGACCTTTCAGAACAGAAGATCGCCGCGCCGCAGCGCGGAAAAGTCGGATGCGATCAATGTCCCGAGCGCGTGTTCCTGCATGTCGCTGTCGCGCGGGCAAGGCACTCCGCAGGCGGTGAGCGCAAGCTGCACCAGCGCCGAACAGTCGAGGCCGAGATTGCTCTTTCCGCCCCACAGGTAGGGTGCGCCCAGGAAGCGCTCGGCAACCGCGACGAAATCGTTTTCATAGCCTGTCGATCGGCACCAGGTGGCGTGCCGGCACATAGCCGCCAGTGGAGGTGACCGCGAACGGCGGCTGGTCGCGGGCGACGGCGAGCCGGCATCCGAGCGACAGCCCCTCGATGGGGAAGCTTGATCGACGGGCCGGGAAACACAAGTGTGCGCAGTACGGAGACCCTTGCGTCGGCGGCGAGCCGGATCGCGGAGCGCGGCGGCGGGAACGAAACCTACATAGCCATCGGCATCGAGCTGACCCCAGGCCCAGCCTTCATCGTTCGTCTCATACACGGTCACGCGTTCGCCCTTGAGCGCCTCGGTGTCGAGCGGCGCGTCGGGGGAGGGCGCATGGCGCAATGGCGCCACGGGGTCGGCCCACCTCGCAGACTCGGCTCTGGTCGGCTTGCGCGGCTACGCTCGGCTGTCCATCCGGCCCAGGCCGCAGCGGATTAACGCGCGCGGATCCAAGGCTCCGCCCGGCGTCCATCGCTCAGCCATAGCGCGACACCAGCAGCGCATAGAGCGCGCGCGCTGCCTGGCACTCGCCGCCTTCGGGCCGACCGGGCTTGCGTCGTCAGATTCCAGGCATAGATGTCGAAATGCAGCCACGCTTTGGCGTGCTGAGACGAAGCGGCGCAGGAACAGCGCGGCGGTGATCGAGCCGGCGAAGCCGCCGGACGACGACGTTGTTGATGTCCGCGACCTTGGAGTCGAGCAACTGGTCATAGGGCCGCCAGAGCGGCAGCCGCCACAGCGGATCGTTCTCGGCTGTCGCGCAGCCGGCAAGCGTCGCAGGCAAGCTCGTCGTCGTCGGTATAGAACGGCGGCAGCTCGGTCCCGAGCGCAACGCGGGCGGCGCCGGTCAGCGTCGCCATGTCGGCGATCAGTTCCGGCTTCTCCTCGTCGGCGAGCGCGAGCGCATCGGCGAGGATCAGGCGGCCTTCGGCATCGGTGTTGCCGATCTCGACGGTGAGGCCCTTGCGCGAGCGATAGATGTCGCGCGGGCGGAAGGCCGACGCCGGAGATCGCGTTCTCGACCGCCGGGATGAGCACGCGCAGCCGCGATCTTCGTGCCGCGGTCCATCAGCATGTGGGCGAGCGCGAGCATGCTGGCCGCGCCGCCCATGTCCTTCTTCATGTTGAGCATGCCGCTCTCGGGCTTGATGTCGAGCCCGCCGGTGTCGAAGCACACGCCCTTGCCGACCAGCGTGACCTTGGGATGGCTGGATCGCCCCAGGTGATGTCGATCAGGCGCGGCGCGCGGGCGGCGGCGCGACCGACCGCATGAATGAGCGGAAAGTTCTGCCTGAGAAGGTCGTCGCCGACGATCGCGCGCATGCTCGGCGCCGTGGCGCTGCGCGAGCGTGCGCGCGGCCTCTTCCAGCTCGGCCGGCCCCATGTCGTTCGCCGGCGTGTTGATGAGATCGCGCGCCAGGCAGACGCCCTCGACGATGCGGGAGAGGTCGTCGCCATCGACGTTGCCGGGCAGCTCGAGCTGCAGCTCCTTGTCGTCCTGCTTGCGGTAGCGCGTGAAGCGGTAGGCAGCCGAGCGCGAAAGCGAGCGCCGCGAGCCGGAATCGTGCGGCGCATTGGCGAAGCGATAGGCCGCCGGCCGGCAGCACGCCGGACAGCGCCCCCGGCGCGGAACGGGTCCTTGCTCGGATCGCTCCGCGCGCTCCGAGCGCGAACAGGCGCCCGCGAGGCGCGCCTCCGCCCCGGCAGCAGGAGGTGGCGGCCGGGCTTCGGCTCGAAGCCGGCGGCGTCGGCGAAGGCGCGCGCCGCGCGCATCGAGGCGCGTCGCGCTGCTCACGCCAAGTCTCCGCGGTGACGAAGGTGACCGGGATTGTCGCGCGTGAAGTGGCCGCGCGGAAGAAGCACCCGGATGCATGCGAATACCGTTCATTAACGCGCCCTGCTAGCACGCGAGAGTGGCGGCGGTGAAGGCAAGGCGCCGTGGGAGCTAGCGGACGGCCGGGCCGTTAACGGAGGTTAACGGTTCCAGGATTAACTCCTCGTTAAGGTTAACGCTTTATTGCCGAACTGGGTGGGTGGCCGATGGGGCTGCGATGACTGGTCTCGAACCGTTCCAAAGAGGCGCGATTGTCTTCGCTGCTCTGCTCCCGTCGCGCTTGCGGCGGGGCTTGCGTTCACGCTCCTGGGTTGCACGACCACGCAACCAGCCGAGCCGACAGGCGCCGCTCGGCACTCGCCGCCGCAGCCGGCGGGGGCACGGATGGGCGGCGCTCGGCCGACGCCTGGGGCGAACGCTACCGCGCCAATCCAGGCGATCCAGACGCGGCCATCCACTATGCGCGGCACTGCGCGAGAACGGCCAGCGCCCGCAGGCCGTTGCGGTGCTCGAGCAGGCCGCGATCCAGAAACCCGAAGCATCGAGGCGTGCTTGACGCCTTTGGCCGCGCGCTCGCCGATGACGGCAATTACACGCAGGCGGTCGACGTGCTCGACCGGGCCCAGGCGCCGGGGCAACCGGACTGGCGCATCCTCTCGGTGCAAGGCGCGGCGCTCGATCAGATGGGGCGTCACGAGGAAGCGCAGCGATACTACGGCACCGCGCTGAGGCTCGCGCCCGACGAACCGTCGGTCTTGTCAATCTCGGTCTCTCCTACGCGCTCTCGAGGACCTGGTGCGGGCGGAGACCACGCTGCGGCAGGCGGCTGGACAGCCGCATGTCTGACCCGCGCGTGCGGCAGAACCTCGCTCTCGTCGTCGGTCTGCAGGGGGCGCTGGTCCCGAAGCGGACGGGATCGCGCGGCTCGGTCTCGCCCTCGGATGAAGGCACCCCCATGTCGCTCATCTGCGGCAGATGCTGGCGCTGCAGAACGGCTGGAAGCAGTCTGAGGTTGCCGTCAAACCCCTGGTCAGGCTGAGGAAGCTGAGCGTAGCAACCAGCCGCTCCGTGTTTCGCTGCGGGCGCACGTCCGGCAGCAGCCAATCCGAACGCGGCAATCAACGCGGCCAGCAACGCAGTGCGAAGTCAGCGATGTCTCTCCCATTTAGAGCCCCTTCGTCCCTTGGTTCGAGCGCGATCCGGCGCGCCGAAGCCGCATCCCCTTGCCGCCGCTGATACCGACCATCGCGAACGCGGGCCTTGCATCTGTCTGCCGCGCGTGACCGGTACCGGGCCGTTCCCGCCGCCGACGCGTCGACCGCTGCGTCGTCGTATCGGTGATTTCACCAGCGAAAGGTCAAGACATGGTTAATGCGGCGTATCCAAATCAAGTTAATGATTGGTAGCTCGTTGCCTGTCGACGCGACTCAACGCGTCACGTTCCTGGAAGGGGCGTCTCGCACTCGAGGGTGGGCCCGCGCACGGCGGGGGCCCGAAGGCGCTCACATCGCGAACGCCATCCACGGCGTATCCGGGTAGATTGCGAGGGCGGCCGCGGCCGCGGCGATGCCATACGGCACGCCGCCTTCCGCTACGATGCAGCCGCTGCACCCAAGGTTCGCTCGCGAGCCAGACCGGCAGTGGCGCCAGCCGGAACTGAAGCAACACAATGGTCAGTGCGCCGCCGAAAACCGAGGCGTAGATGACGTAGGGCAGAAGATGATCGAAGCCGAGCCATAGCGCTGTGGCACGCCGCGAGCTTCGCGTCGCCGCCGCCGATCCAGCCGCGGGCAAAGAGTCCGAAAGCGAGGAGGAGAACGACGCCGCCGGCGCCGAGGTGCAACAAAATCTCCGTGCCGCTCATGCCGGGCGAACAAGGCCAATGCGAAGAAGCCCCCAGCGAGGATCAGGGACACGCGGTTGGAAATGGTCATGGTCAGGAGATCGCTCGAGGCAGCGAATGCCATCAGCGCCGGAAACAGCATCAGTTTGATTGCGTCCGCCACCATGGATCGGTCTTTGTTGAGCGAGTCGGCATCGCGCGGGGCGCGAGCGCGCCAAATCTAGATGGCGCTCCTGCTGTTTGGTTAGCAGCGACGGCGGGGGAAGCCGCCGTCTCGCGTGGGCTCGCCGATTGCGACGGTATGGGGAGGCTGATCAGCGGAAGCTGACGGCGAGCGCCACTTGAACGCGCTCTGCACGGTCGTGTTGAGCTTCGACCCGAGACCCTGCATGACCGCGATGATCGCGACCGAGATACCGGCGGCAACCAGTCCGTACTCGACGGCGGTTGCGCCCGACTCATCTTTTTGCAAACGCTTCAGGAGATTTGTCATCGTCGCCTCCCGTAGGTCCACACTTGCCTGTCTGCGCGCTGGTTCGGGAGGCCGTTATTGCCCGCGCGCTCCCGAACACGCAGAACTCCGCACAGCCAGCCCTACGTTGCGAGTAAGTTAATATCCGCGAGGTCGGGTTCAACGTTATGCGACTGCGCCAATGAGTGTCGTTAACGATATGCTTTTTCGAGTTATCCTTTGGTTAACAATGGATTTTTCCGATAGGTTTGACTTGAGACATCTAGATTGTTAATCCATTAAGGCGCCTCGAGAATCAAGTTTTTGGATAAATCGACCGTCGAATACAAAGCGAATGCTCTGTCTATTGAAGAATGATCCGCAAGTGTCATCCGGCGCTGACGGACTTGGCGCCCATTTCATATCAAACGTCTGGCACACTCGCGTGCTTACGGGATTGGCAACGCGGTCGTTGCGTTTTTGATCTTCTCCATCGCAAAGCGGAGGTCACGTTCTTGGAGCGGCACGGCGGCTATCAGTCGCTTGTAGAACGTGTCGTAACCCTGGATGTCGGGCACGACCACCGCGCAGCATGTAGTCGACGTCGCCGAGCCATCCGGTAAAACTCCATCACCTCCGGCATGGCTCCGACCTCGGCGGCAGAACCACGTCGAGCTCATTGCTGCGAGTGGTCGCCAGTTTCGATCGAAACGAAGACCGATCACGCCGAGCCCGAGCTTGTCCTGATCGACCAGCGCAACCCGCTTCTGGATCACACGCCCTGCTTCCAGCCGTTGAATGCGCTTCCAAGCATCGGTGTGGAGGAGAGGCCGACCAGGGTTTCCGATCTCGGCGACCGAGTGCGAGAGCGTCCTGCTGAAGGAGGGCGATAAATCTTGCTGGTCGATGGCGTCCATAGTGGAAAATTCCATATCGGTAGATAAATGGCTGGTCTCTGCCGCAGTCGGGAGAATTATTTCTTCACAGCTTCATGGTTTTCAGCTCTATCTGGAAAACTATTCTATCGCAAGCCTAAAATCGGATCGGCGCGATGCCGACCGCAGTGCGGCTTCGGAAAACGTGACAACCGATCCGATGCGCTTTGCTGACGACGGCACGCCACCGTATCCTGCGGGTGAGAAAATCGGAGGACAACGCCATGCCGACACGTGACGCGCAATGCTGGCCCAGGTGAGTTGCCGCAGGCGCGGCTTGGGCGATGCGGGCGGGGATCGCCGTCGGCGCCGCCGGCCGCACCGCTGTCGATTTTGATGTCCCGCGCGGCGCCTGTGATTGTCACGTCCACGCGTTCGGCAATCCGGCGCAGTTTCCGTTCGCGAAAGCGCGCTCTACACGCCTCCGCCGGCTTCGGTCGAGCAGTTGCTGGAGCTTCAGCGTGATCTTCACCTCGACCGTGTCGTGGTGGTGCAGCCGAGCGTCTACGGGGCCGACAATGCCTGCACATCTGACGCCGTGCGCCGGCGTGGCGCGCGAGCGGCGCGGTGTTGCGGTCATAGACCGGACCATGCGCGCAAGGCTCTGGAAGAGATGGCGGAGGCAGGCATTCGCGGCGTGCGGCTCAATCTCGAAACCAACTACCTGCAGGACGGTTCGATCCAGCCGATGCCAAAGCCGTGCCTCGACGCAACCGCCGAGCAAATCCGCGGACTCGGCTGGCATGTTCAGATCTACACCCGCACCGCCACCGTGATCGCGGGGCTGAAGGATCACCTGCGCAAATGCCGTTTCCGGTGGTGGTCGACCATTTCGGCCGCGGCAACCCCGGACAAGGTCCGGTCAACTGGCGGATTTCGTTGCGCTGCTCGATCTGGTCAAATCCGGCCGTGTCTATGTGAAGATTTCCGGGCGCCTACCGTGTCTCCGAGAGGGCCCCGGACTTTCCGGATGTGACCGGATTGGCGCGAGGCGCGCTGGTCGCGGCCAATCCCGACCGGATCGTGTGGGGATCCGACTGGCCCCATCCGAATTCGGATGCCGGCCGTGGGAAGCCGTTGAGCTGAAATTTCCGCCCCGTTCCCGATCGATGATGGCCTGCTCACTCAACCAGTTGCCGAAGTGGGCGCCGGACGCGGCGGTGCGCAAGAAGATCCTGGTGGATAATCCGGCGCGGCTCTACGGCGTTCAAGGCGGTCGCAGGATAGGAGCGACGCGAGCAAGGTTTCGACTTCGGCACGGTAGGGCGCACGCGCGCTGCCGCCGAGGCGCGTGCATTTGAGTCCCGCCGCAGCGCCGCAGAAGCGCATGGCGGCGATTTCGTCTTTGCCCTCGGCAAGCGCGAGCGCGAAACCGCCGTGGAAGACGTCGCCAGCACCCAGCGTGTCGACCGCCTGCACCGCGAATACGCGGGCTTCGGCGCAGGGTCACCCATCGCGCCAGAGCACGTCCTGCGCGCCCTGAGTGACGGCGAGAAATGATGGGGTGAGGTCCGAGATGCGGGCGAGCGCTGACGGCCAGATCGTCGAGACCGGTCGTAGCCCGCAGGCATTCGCTGGAAAACACCACGTGGGTCGCAATCCGGAACAGGTCGTCCGACATTTGCGTCGGCCGGTCGGCGTCGAGCACGACGGGCAGTCCGCGCTCGCGCGCTGCCTGGCAAAGCGGCCGCACGAAATCGGGAAATCGATTGTCGGCGAGCACCGCGTCGACCGACGCCACCGGGCCGGCAGGGTCAGCGGGCACGACGCTCGAGCTGCTCAGTGCCGGTAGGTCACGATAACCCGATCGCCCGCGCGCATCGATGAAGATCGCTGACAAAGCTGGTGGGCACGCCGGCGACCCGCGGACAGCCGCTACAGTCGACGCCTTCGCGAGCGCGCGCAAGCACGTGGTCACCGTTTGGATCTCGCTGGCGGGGCCGCCGGCGGACCGGCGAGCGCCGCCCGCCCGCCGAGTCGCGCGACCGCGACTGCGGCATTGGCGGCGCAGCCGCCATTGACCACGAAAAGCTCTGCGCGGCCGCTTTGGTGTCGGGCTCCGGAAAGCGGCTCGACCCGGAACACTCTCGTCGAGCACGATGATGCCGGCGCACAATATGATGGGGGCGTGGGCGTCGGTGCACGCGCTGGCGGAGTCAACCCCTTCCTCCACTCTTGTTTGCAGCGAGCCAGCGTCTTTTGGCGCAGTTTAACCACAACGCCAGCAAGAGCGGCGGAGCCGGCCCTGACCCAGCCGGCGTATGGCAGGCACTGGAAACGGCTATCAACTTGAGGATTCCGTTCCCGAGAGCCGCTGCGCAATTGCGTAGCATATCGCGTTTCAAGCCGGGGACGTGAGCGGGACGAGAAGCCCGCCCGCGGCGTCCAATGCCTCGCTGTCAGGTGGCTCGCCATGCCTTGAGCACAGGTCACCATGATTGTGGCCGCGGTCGCGCTATCCGGGAACCGGCGCCGGCGACGGGCGCTTCGGCGACACGGGCTGACCGCGTCGGACGACTGAGTCGTCCGTTCGGAATTGGGCTCTGGCAGATCGAGCGCTGCCTTCTTCAGGAGGGACGCCGAGATCGTCTCGCGCTTTCCTCAGCTGTCTTGAAATCGATCGCCATTGTCCGATCGAGCAAAAGTGATGAGCGAGCATTTGGATGCGCATCGGGCGATCAAAGCGGATTCTCCGCCGACCGAGTCGGAGGGGCCGATGTTGGAGACAACGCGCCGGGTCGTTGCTGCCGCTGGTCACGTACATCGCGACCTGAAAGGCACTGCTGACGCGGTCGGCACGCTTCTGGTCGACGCGTTTCACCTTCTGGCGTTGTTTCTGATCGGTGCCACGACCGTCTGGTCAGCGGCCGCGGCATTCATTGGAATGATCGCCCAAGGACACGCAAGCCTGGGAGACATCCTCCTGCTATTCATCTATTTGGAAATCGGAGCAATGGTCGGCATCTACTTCAAGACCACGCGGCTTCCGGTACGCTATCTGATGTATATCGCGATCACCGCGCTCGGGCGCGTGCTGATCGAAATTGTGGGGGCCGAGCATCAGACCGGCAGGGATATCCTGGTCATCGCGGGTGCAATACTGCTGCTGTCATTCGCCGTGCTGGTGCTCCGATTCGGGTCGTACAGATTTCCGTCGGATAGCCCGGCGGCCGATTTGGCCAAGAAACAATCGACTGGAGCAGAGCGAGCCCTGGTCGAGATGGACTAGGACTCAAAGGAAATCTCTTCCTCCACCCAGGCACGGATGATGTGATAGGCAATCGCCACCGTGGGCGGCGTGGTCAAGCCATCGGGATGACGTCCGCAACAGCATTGCCGCGACCTCCTCGCGATCGAACCAGCGGGCGTCGTCGAGCTCCACGCGATCGATCACGATCTCGCGCGACAGCGCCTCGGCATGACAGCCGATCATCAGCGAGGTGGGAAACGGCCATGGCTGCGAGGCGAAATAGCTCACGCGGCCGCAGATGATGCCGGCCTCTTCGCGGGCTTCCCGCCGCACGGCGTCCTCGATTGCCTCGCCCGGTTCCACGAAGCCCGCCAGGCACGACCACATGCCGGGCTGAAAACGATGCGAACGGCCGAGCACGCAACGCTCGCCCGCAACCGGAAGCATGATCGCGACTGGATCGGTGCGGGGAAAATGCTGGACATGGCAGGACGGGCAATCGCGCCGCCAACCGGCTTCGACGATGTTGGTGGCGGCGCCGCACTCGAACAGAAGTGATGACGACCGTGCCAGTTGAGGAGCGCCTTGCCTTCGGCGAGCGGCGGCAGGTGATCGGCTTCGACCAGACCACGCACGGCGATCGAGCGCAGAGTCGGTCACCATGAATTCGTCGCGCGTCTTGAGCGCTTCCGCGATCGCGGGGGCCAGTCCGAAAGCGATCTCGGCGCGCCCTCCAGCAGGCCAAGAAAGACGATTTCCGCCGCTCGTCCCAGTTCGCGCGCTTCTGCCAAGGTGAACAAGGGATCGCAAACGTCAGCCGCTCGCTTCAGCACGACCAGTTCGCCGCCGATCACGTAGGTCCGGGCACGGCTGTCATTTTCCATCGCCTCGACCGCGGTCGCGTCGACACGCCGCTCGGCCGCGCGTTCGATCGGACTTGCGGTATAACCAAGACGTGGCTTAGGCCCAAGATCGGGGCGAGGGGACATGCAAGTGCTCCGGCGGGGCGTTGACGCTCGCACAGCGGGATGTGCTGTGCCATGTCGCTGGTTCACAACGCAAGCTCATCCGGCAGCCCGCTCGTCGGGACTCACCAGGGGCCAGCTGGACATCTGGCACGAGCCACTCCAGTTCAGCGTCCCCGGCGCTGCTGCGGGAACGACAGGAGGGCCACTCATGAGGTGCGAATGTGGGCGAGAATGCATCGCCGTTCGTCGACCAGCTTGCCGACGGACCGGGCGTCTCCCGAATAGATCCGACCGATCCGGCGGCACCGATGTATCGGCTTCTCGCCTTGATGCGCTCGCCGGTGGCGTTGCGCGACTCATGCTGCAGTCCGGTGCGCACCGGCTATATCGGCCAGGAGAAGCCGATCGATCCTGCTGAGCTCCCGAAGAGCGCCGCCGAGCTCTATCCCGACATCCGCGTGTCCGAGCTGGATGTTCCATCGCCGATTGGGCCGCATTCGCTGTCAGGTATTCAGTCCCGCCGGGCGCGGCTGGGCGGCGGGCGATGATGCTGCTACGCGCACGGCGGCGGATTCACGCTCGGGCAGTCGGAGGACACCGCCTACATCACGAGCAGGATTGCGGCGGAAAACGGGATGGTGGTGGTCAGCGTCAACTACCGCCTCGCACCGCGAGTGGCCGTTCCCGGCGTGTCCTCGATGATTGCATCGTCGTATTGCAATGGATGCAGAAGAACGGAACGACGGTCGGTGGCGACGGAGCGCGCATCGCGGTGGGGAGATTCAGCTGGCGGCAATATCGCCGCGGCACTCCCGCTCAAGGCGCGAGACGCCGGCCTGCGCGGTGCCGCAGGCCGCCGTGCTGCTCGCCCCGATCACTGACTTCTTCTTTGAGCAATACGAATCGTTTGAACAGCTGGCCCCGCTTGGGATCGTCTACGATACGGCCTTCATCGGGTTCATCCGCGGCGCCTATCTGGTCCACGGCAGGAATTGGGGACATCCGCACGCCAGCCCGACGCGTGCCGATCTGCACGGATATCCCGCCACGTTCATCGCCACCGGCACGGCTGATCCGCTCGTCGACGACAACCGCGCCTTCGCGGAAAGCTGCGCGCGGCGGGTGGAGCGGAAGTGGAGCATCTCGTCCGCGATGGGATGCCGCACGGTTTCTATTTCTTTCCCGGAATGTTCGCGCAGGGCGACCAAGCTTTCGCGGCGATCGCGGCATTTCTCAAGCGCACAGGTCTGGCTTGACGGATCGCCGTTTGCGCCAGATTTCCGAAGTTTGCGAGCGGTGGACCACGTCGGCTGCGGCTTGCATTCTCGTTGCGTTCCGACGATATAGAGGCGGGAGGTTGGCGGTGGACGAGCCACTCGCCAACCGGGTCAGGTCCGGAAGGAAGCAGCCCTAACGAGCGCGGTTCGGGTCGCTCGTCAGCCTCCCACTATTCCCCATCAGGCGAACAGCGCGAGGACCCGCGTCGGGGCGGCGGACCGGATGGCATTATGAGCGACGGTACGAATCAGCCCGATCCGGGCCTCGGCGCCGGGCGTCGAGCAACGGCTCCTACCGCGTGCTTGCGCGCAAGTATCGTCCCGCGACCTTCGACGACCTGATCGGCCAGGACGCCATGGTGCGCACGGTCTCGAACGCGTTCGAGGCCGCCCGCATCCCGCAAGCCTGGATCCTCACCGGCGTGCGCGGCGTCGGCAAGACGACGACCGCGCGCATCCTCGCGCGCGCGCTCAACTACGAGCTGCCCGACGGCTCCATCGCCGGCCCGACGATCAGGATGCCGGCCATCGGCGTGCATTGCCAGGCAATCATGGAGAGCCGGCATATCGACGTCATCGAAATGGACGCCGCCTCGCACAACGGCGTCGATGACGTGCGCCAGATCAACGACGCGATCCGCTACGCTCCGGTCAGCGCGCGCTACAAGGTCTATATTCTCGACGAAGTGCACATGCTCTCGACGCAGGCCTTCAACGCGCTGCTCAAGACGCTGGAAGAGCCGCCGCCGCACGCCAAGTTCATCTTTCGCCACGACCGAGATCCGCAAGGTCCCGATCACCATCCTCTCGCGCTGCCAGCGCTTCGATCTGCGTCGAGTCGATGCCGGCCTGCTGGTGACGCATCTCGCAGGCGATCGCGAGCAAGGAGGCGATCTGAGGTCGAGCCCGAGGCGCTCGCGCTGATCGCGCGCGCCGCGGAAGGCTCGGTGCGCGACGCGCTTTCGCTGCTGGATCAGGCCATCGCGCACGCCGCCGGATCGGTGCAGGCCGAGCACGTGCGGCAGATGCTGGGGCTTGCCGACCGCGCGCGCATGCATCGACCTGTTCGAGGCGTTGATGCGCGGCGATATCGCCGCGGCGCTCGCGGAGCTGCGCGAGCAGTACGACACCGGCGCCGATCCGGCGGTGGTGCTCACCGATCTCGCCGAGTTCACCCATTTCGTCACCCGCGTGAAGATCGTGCCGGCGGTCGCCGACGACCCGTCGCTGATCGAGGTCGAGCGCACGCGCGGGCGCGCCTTTGCCGAGAAGCTCTCCATGCGCGTGCTCGCGCGACGCCTGGCAGATGCTGCTCAAGGGGATCGCCGAGGTCGAGGCCGCGCGGCCGCCCCGCTCGCCGCCGCCGAGATGGTGCTGGTGCGCATCGCCTATGCGGCCGACCTGCCGACGCCCGACAGAGGTGATCCGCTCGCTCGACGACAACGGGCCGGCGCGCGCGGGCGCAGGGTTCCGCGCCGGCGGCCTCGCCGCAGGGCACTGCCGTCGGCGCCGCGCTTCGAGGCGCCGCGCGTGGAGCCTTCGCGGGTCGAGACCACGCGCGGGGCGCCACGCGCCGCGCTGCGCCCCGTCCAGCGACCGGCGAGCGCGCGCATGTCTGCGCCGGAGCCAACCGGCGCCAGCCGCTCGTCGTCGGGCGTTTCGAGGATCTGATCGCGCTGGCCGCGCAGAAGCGCGACCTCGGCGTCAAGCTCGCGCTCGAAGCGCGACGTGCGGCTGGTGCGCTGCGAGGACGGCCGGCTCGAGATCGGACTGGAACCGAAGCGCGCGCGAAGACGCTGGTCAACGACCTGGCGCGAAAGTTCTCGCAATGGACCAACCGGCGCTGGATGGTCGTGGTGTCGGCCGAACAGGGCGAGCGCAACGGTCAGATCGCAGAACGAGGCACGCCAGGCCGAACTCAAGACCGGCGTACGCGCGGATCCCCTGGTGCAGGCCGTGCTCGCGCGCTTTCCCGGGGCCGAGATCGTGGACGTGCGCAAGGGCGAGATGCCGCTGGCGCCGCCGCCGGACGATGCCGGTGATGGACGGAACTCGCGCCCGATGACGCCAGTCTGGCTGTGATGACGCGGTGGCGTCCAGCAGACGCCGAAGACGATCATTGAGGCCGGAGCTTCACGCCGCTAGCCGCGAAGGCTTGTCGGCACAGGAGAGGTGAGCGATGGCGGATTTCTAGGCCTGATGAAGCAGGCCGCTGAACTCAAATCCAAGATGGAGGCGATGCAGGCGCGAGCTCGACCAGATCGAGGTCGAGGGCACGTCGGCGGCGGCCTCGTCACGCGTCAAGCTTTCCGGCAAGGGCGAGATGAAGAGCGTCAAGATCGACGATAGCCTGATCAAGCCGTCGGAGAAGGAGATCGTCGAGGACCTCATCGTCGCCGCCCACGCCGACGCGCGGCGCAAGGCCGAGGGCGCTGCTGCAGGAGAAGATGAAGGAGCGTCGCCGGCGGCCTGCCGCTGCCGCCTGGCATGAAATTGTTTTGAAGTTAGCCGACCGCTGGCAGACCCGGCGGAACACCGACAGATGGAGGTCGCCAGTGGAAAAGGACGTCGACGTGCAGGCTCTGTCGGCCGCGATCGCGGGATTCCTGGCGTGTCATATCCTGACCTGCCGCTTCCTGGTGCAGGAGGGCGTGGTCGATCAGGATCGTTTCTCGTCTTATCTGAAACCGCGATGGCGGAGATGGCGCCCGGCATCGAGGACAAGCGGACCTTGTTCAGCCTGCGTCAGTTGATCACCGCGCTGCGTGCGCCGGTGACATCAAAGCCTGTGCAATAGCCAACCACTCGTACCGATAACTTCGTCCGCCATGCCCGCCGCCGCCGGACCCGAGATCGAGCGCCTGATCCAGCTGCTCGCCCGCCTGCCGGGGCTCGGGCCGCGCTCGGCGCGGCGCGCGCGCGCTGCATCTCGATCAAGAAGCGCGAGCAGATCGATGGCGCCGCTCGCCGCCGCGCTGCAGACGGCGATGGAGAAGATCGAGGTCTGCCGCGTCTGCGGCAACATCGACACGCCAGAACCCCTGCACGGTCTGCACCGACGTGCGGCGCGATCCGTCGATCATCGTGGTGGTGGCGCGATGTCGCCGACCTCTGGGCGCTCGAGCGCGCGCGCGCGGTCAATGCGCGCTACCACGTGCTCGGCGGCACGCTCTCGCCGCTCGACGGCGTCGGCCCGCAGGATCTCACGATCGACGCGCTGATCTCGCGCGCGCACGATCCGGCGGTGACGGAGGTGATCCTCGCGCTCAACGCCACGGTCGACGGCCAGACCACCGCGCACTACATCACCGACCTGCTGCACGACGCCAACGTGAAGGTGACGCGGCTTGCGCACGGCGTGCCGGTCGGCGGCGAGCTCGATTATCTCGACGAGGGCACGCTGTCGGCGGCGATCCGGCAGCGGCACGCCGTTCTAGCGGTCGTCTGCGACGTGCACTGTCGGCTCGCGCAGGCCGCTCGAAATGCCCGCGCCGCTGCAGCCACGCCAGCAGCACCAGGCTCGGCAGCGCGACGAGCGCGCTGATGACAGAAGAACATCGGCCCAGCCGGTCGCGGCCGGCGACGATAGCCCGCACCGGCGGAGAGATAGGTGCGCCCGACGGCAGCGAGCGCGGTGAGCAGCGCGTATTGCGTCGCCGTGTGCAGCGGGTTGCTGGCACAGGCGCCGAGAGATAGGCGACGAAGATCACGGTGCCGATGGCGCCGGTGAAATTCTCCGCGATGATCGCGACGCGTCAGCGCCCAGAGGTTGACGCCGACCAGCGCCTGCCAGGTGAACGATCGAGGTTGGCGAGGCCATCTGCAGGATGCGCGCCGATCCACAGGCTGGTCGCCAGCGGATAGGCGCGCGCGACGACGCCGCCGGCGAAGCCGCCGATCAGCGTCGCGGCAAGCCCGACGCCCTTGACGATCGCGGCGTATTCGTTGCGGGAAAATCCGAGATCGATGACGAACGGCGCCGTCATGACGCCGGCGAATGCGTCGGCAGAACTTGTAGCAGCACGACGAAACACAGCGCGACGATCGCCATGTCGCGCGTGAGGAATTCGCGCGAAGGCGCCGTAGGCGGCGGTCCGGCGCACGCGCTTGAGCGGATTGTCGCGCGCGTGCGCGGCGTGCTCGGCTCGCGGCGGCGGCGGATTTCTCGGGCTCGGTCGCGATCAGCGCGGTCGCGATGCCGACGACGACCAGCGCCGCCATGGCGAGATAGCCGGCGCGTCCAGGCGCCGTGCCCTTGCCGAAGCCGAAGGCCCTCGAAGCCGCTCACCAGGAACAGCGCGCCGGCGGTCGAGGCCAGCATGCCGATGCGATAGGCCGCCACGTAGGACGGCCATGCCGGCGGCCTGCTCGCTCTCGGCGCAGGCTTTCGACGCGGAAGGCGTCGATGACGATGTCCTGCGTGGCCGACGCGGTGGCGACCAGCAGCGCGCGCCGAACGCGACGCAGCCACGGCGAGCGTCGCGGGATCGCAGAAGGCCGAGCAACACGATCGCGGCGATCAGCAGGAGCTGCGAGAACACCAGCCAGCCGCGCCGCCGGCCGAGCAGCGGCGAAGCACCGGCACGTCGAGCGCGTCGACGACCGGCGCCCACAGGAACTTGATGCGTGTAGGGCGTGCCGACCAGCGCAAACAGCCCGATGGTGCCGAGGTCGACGCCGGCTTCCGCGCATCCAGACCAGCAGGCGTCGAGCCCGACAGCGCGAGCGGCAGCCCGGCCGAGAAGCCGAGGAACAGGACGATCAGCACGCGCGGCTGAGATAGACCGCAAGCGTGTCCCAGCTGGAACGCGTCGGCGTGGTGTCGGGCGTCGCGGTCATCGCTGCAGCTGTCGATGAATCGCCAGGCGACACAAGCCTGCGATTGCGGCCGAAGTGGCATCGAGCGTAGCCTGCGGCTGCATCGTCAGCCCGATCACAGATAGATATCGGCCGATGACGGGAGGCAAAGCGCCATGAAACGCAACGTCCATCGGGCGGCGCTGGCGGCGGCCGGATTTGCGCCTGGCCGATGTCAGCTCGGCGGCGCTAGGGCGCGAAAACTCTTCCGGCGCGGCCCGGTGACCCTCATCGTCCCCGGCTCGGCCGGCGGCAGCACCGACGTCGGCATGCGCGCGCTCGCCGGCGCCGCCGAAAAGCATCTCGGGCAGTCGATCGTGGTCGAGAACCGGCCAGGCGGCTCCGGCGCGCTCAGGCCCGGGCCAGATGGCCGCGACGGCAAAGCCCGAACGGCTACACGATCGCGCAGATTCCGATCACAGTGTTCCGCTTTCCCTTCATGACCAAGACCAGCCTTCGATCCCGCCACTGATTTCACCTACATCATCGGCGTGAGCGGCTACACCTTCGGCGTGGTGGTCAGGGACGACGCGCCGTGGAAGACGTTCCTGGATCTCACCGCCGATGCCCGAGGCCAATCCCACCAGGATCAACTATGGCACGCCTGGCGCCGGACCAGCCTGCACATCACGATGGAGCAGATCGCCAAGCAGCAGGGCATCAAGTGGACGCATCGTCCCGTTCAAGGGCAATGCCGATCCAGCGAACGCGCTCGCTGGTGGCCACATCCACGCGGTCGCGGATCTGAGCGGCATGGGCACAGCTGGTCAATGCCGGCCGCTTCCGGCTGCTGGTGACCTGGGGCGTCGCGCCGCACCAAAGAACTGGCCCGACTGTGCCGACCTTGCGCGAAATTGGGATCGACATGATCTCGAACTCGCCGTTCGGCATCGCCGGCCCCAAGGGCATGGACCCGAAGTCGTCGGGGTTCTGCATGACGCCTTCAAGAAGGCGGACTGGGCGAGTCTTATGCCGTAGCACGCGATCGCGAACCTCGATCCAGAGCTCGTTCTATCTGAGCAGCGCGGACTATCAGAAATTTGCGACGCAGCAGATCGACGAGGCCAGGCGCTTCATCGCAGAACTCGGGCTCGGTCCGAAGCAGGAATAAGCACCGCTTCTCGTAACAGTACGCTACATCGCCAGCATGCAGCCGGCGCTGCATTGGGGCGGGGATGACCACCGGCCCTGGCGACGGGCCGATCCCCGCCTTCGAACTCGACCTCCTGGATGCGCGTGCCGCGCGTCTCGACCTTCTCGGCCGAGATCAGGATCTGCCGCACGTCCTCGTTGGCCTGGCCGAAATGCTGCTGCAGCTTCGAGCACGCGCTCGTGCAGGCGCTCGAGATCGTCCATCAGGTGTCCGACCTCGGCATGGATCTGGTCGGCGGCCTCGCGCATGCGGGCATCTCGTTGAATCTGCTGGATCACCTGATGGCGAGCATCAGCAGCGACGGCGAGACGATCACCACCTTTGCAGCGGAACGCCTTCTGCACGATGATCGTCGAAGCCGTCGTGCAGCTCGGCATAGACCGACTCTGACGGCACGAACATCAGCGCCAGATCCTGCGTCTCGCCCGGGATCAGGTATTTATCGGCGATGTCGTGCCGACGTGCCTGGCCGAGATCCTGGCGCAGCCGCGCCGCAGCCTGCTTGCGCTCGTCGTCGCTCTTGGCTTCGCGCAACGCGGTGATCGGCTTCGAGCGGAAATTTGGCATCGATCACCAGCGGGCGCCGGTCCGGCAGAAATACGGCGCAGTCGGGCCGACTCTGTTCGACAGCGTGAACTGGAATTCGTAGCAGCCCTTCGGCAATGCGTCCTGAACGATGAGCTCCATGCGTCCCTGGCCGAAGGCGCCGCGCTGCTGCTTGTTGGCAAGAACGCCTTGCAGCGAGGTCACCTGCGAAGCGAGGTCGGTGATGTTCTTCTGCGCGTTGTCGATGACCACCAGCCGCTCATTGAGCTTCTGCAGGCTCTCGACGGTGTGCTGCCGGCTCGTGGTCATGGACTGGTTGAGATGATGCGACACCGAATCGAGCCGCTCGTTGACCGCGCGATGAAGCTCGGCTTGTCGTCCGGCGAGCAGGTCGCGCATGCCTTCGATGCGCACCGCCGTCTCCGCCTGCAGCCGCGCGAGCTCGACCAGCTGTTTGTCGGCTGCTTCCGCATCGTGCCGGCGCAACGCGCGCACGGCGATCACGACCAGGAGGCCAGCAACGCGAGCCCGGCCAGCACGATCACGACCGCGGCGGCGAGGGGAGCGAGGTTCTCCATCATGTCCGCACCCTAGCATTGATCTCGCCCGAACAGAACAAAAGAGAACAATAAATCAATCCCCTGGCCTGATCCCCGTCGCCAGGTCGGGGGCCGCACCGGATTGACCGATTTCGGTCGACCGCTTACATCGCCGCCATGGCGCTGCGCGACATTCTCATTCTGCCGGACAAGCGATTGCGGCAGGTTTCCGAACCGGTGAAGAAAATCGACGCCGGGATCTCGCAAGCTCATCGAGGACATGTTCGAGACCATGTACGACGCGCCGGGCATCGGGCTCGCCGCCATCCAGATCGGCACCCCCAAGCGTGTGGTCACCGCGGATCTCGCCAAGAAGGAGGACCCGAAGAACCCGCAGGTCTTCATCAATCCGGAAGTGCTTTGGGCTTCGGAGGAAAAGAAGGTCTACGAGGAGGGCTGCCTGTCGATCCCGGAATACTACGGCGACGTGGAGCGCGCGGCGCAGGTGAAGGTGAAATATCTCGATATCGAGGGTCAGCCGCAGAGATCGAGGCCGATGGGCTTGCTCGCCACCTGCCTGCAGCACGAGATCGACCACCTGAACGGGGTCCTGTTCATCGACCACCTCTCCAAGCTCAAGCGCGACCGCGTGCTCAAGAAGTTCACCAAGGCGGCAAAGCGCGCTGCGGAGTGAGCAGCGGGGTGGTTGTGTCGTCGGACCGCCGTGGGCGGCGCCCGAGCGCTATTTCAGGACCAGAAACTGCTCGGTATAGGTCTTGCTCATGTCCGGCTTCGCGGGCAGCAGCTTGAGGTCGACATAGGACCCTGCGAGCGTGTCGAGCGATTTCTGCTCGAAGCGTCCGGTGCGCGAGATGAGCGGGAGGACGAGGTCGTAGAGCTCGGACACAATGTCCTCATCGTGGTTGGTGACCTCGCGCGCCACTTGCAGGGTTTCACCCTTGCGGGCGCTGACATAGTCGAGCGTCTCTCGAACCAGGCCGCGAGGAAGCGGCGCACCGTGTCGGGCTGCTCGGCGATCATCTTTTCGGACGCGAAGATCACGTACATTGTGAGATCTTTACGCGCTCGCTGAAGCGCACGATGACCTTGGCGTCGCCGCGTTTCTGCGCCTGCAGCCCGCTTCCGAGATCAGTCGTGATGCCGTCGATGTCCTTGGTCTTGAGCAGCGCAAAAGCGGGCCGCTGGCAGACGCAACGAGCTGAATTCCCTCCGAGCCCCAGCCTTCTTGACGCGCGAGCTCCCTGGTCATCCATGCGGTCATGGCAAAGGGGCTCGACACCGTAATGCGCTTGCCTTTCAGATCGGCCGGTGCCGTCACCGCCAGGTCGGGTCGCACCAGCAGGCAGAGGTCAAGCGGGGAGTCGGACACCAGGGCCACGGCGCGCACGGGCGCGCCCTTGAAGATCATGCGCCATATCCGGGCCGGTGTTGAACGCGATGTCGATACTGCCGGCGGTCTCGGCCTGCACCAGCCGCGTGCCGCCGGTGAAAGCGCTGATCTCGATATCGAGGCCGTGGCGTTTGAAGATGCCCGCGCGCACGCCGACATCAAGCAGGGCGAAAGTGAACGCACCCGCGACCGGCTTGCCGAAGCGCACGACTTTCGGCCGAGGCATTGCTTGCGAGTGGCAACTGCGCGACCAGGCCCAAGAGAAGAATCGCCTTGGCAACTCGGCGGCGGTGCGGCATGCGCGTTTTCCCTTGGAAGCCGCCGACACTGGCCTTCACTCGCAAATGTGTCAATCTGAACGGAGGTTGCGATGCGATGTAAGGCGCGTGCGGCGGTACCCGAGTTGAAGGAGCAGGGATGGTGGACAAGTCTTTGAATGGCGCAAGCGCTGGACCAGATCCAAATCTGTAATGTCCGGCGAACCTGGGCGTTCAGCCTCGATCTCGGGGAATGGGAACAGCTGCGGTGCGTGTTTTCATCCCAACGCCAGCATCACGGTTTCGTGGTACTGCAGGCCTCTGGATGGCTTCATCGATCGTTCCAAGGCGATGGTGGCCACCCGCAAACCCGAGGAGCATCGCAAGCATTGGCTCGGCAATATGCGGAGCGAGATCAGGGGACGCGCGCGGTGCTGGAAACCGACGTTCTGGTCCTGATCCGGGAATTCATCGACGGCAGTCTGTTCGACTACACATCCTACGCGCGGTTCTACGATTTGTTCGAGAAGCGGGCGGGCGCCTGGCGTATCGCTGAATGGAATTGCATCTACGACAAGGACCGGTTGGATCCGGTCGCGCCTGTAGGAGACGCGGTCTGCGTGCAGGCGGCAAGCCGTGCTGGAAGGGGCGGAAAGCGGGTTTGCATTCATGAAGCTGCGCCAATCCAAGCGGGGCCGAACCATTCCGAATCAGTCGTGATCCGGGACACCGAAGGCGAACGCAACCTTCGCCGCCGGGGCGCGAGCTGGCTCGGCTGGCGCGGCGGTATAAAATGTCGCTGCGAATCGTTTTCATGGGCACGCCGGATTTCGCGGTGCCGACGCTGATCGAGATCGTCGGCCGCGGTCACGAGATCGTCGCGGTCTATACGCGTGCTGCCAAGCCCGCCGGGCGACGCGGGCTCGATCTCACACCGAGCCCGGTCGAGCGCGAGGCGCGCCGTTTCGCCTTGCCGGTGCTCACGCCCGACGACATTGCGCAGCGCGGATGCGGAAGTCATCGCGCGCGGTCACGGCGCTGACGCGGCGGTCATCGTCGCCTATGGGCTCATCCTGCCCAAGCCGATTCTCGAGGCGTGGCCGCTCGGCGCATTCAACCTGCACGCCTCGCTGCTGCCGCGCTGGCGCGGTGCCGCGCCGATCAACCGCGCGATCATGGCGGGCGACGCCGAGACCGGCGTGATGGTGATGAAGATGGAGGAAGGGCTCGACACCGGGCCGGTTGCCATGGCTGAGCGCATGCCCATTCCCGCCGATGCGACCGCAGGCGATCTGCACGACCGGCTAGCCCGCCTCGGTGCCGATCTCATGGTGCGGGCGCTCGGGGCGATCGAGCGCGGCACGCTCACGCTCACGCCGCAGCCCGAAGCCGGCGTGACCTATGCGCGCAAGATCGGCAAGGACGAGACCCGGATCAGCTGGGCGCGGCCGTGGCAGGAGGTGCACGACCACATCCGCGGGCTTGTCGCCGTTTCCCGGGGCTTGGTTCGAGATCGCGGGGAGGGTGCCCGTGCGTAAAGGTGCTGCGTTCGACCCGAGGCGAGGGTACCGGCATGCCCGGCACAGTGCTGGACGATCAACTGACGGTGGCCTGCGCGGATGGTGCGGTGCGTATCCTCGAATTGCAGCGTGCGGGCCGTCAGGCGATGAAGGCCGACGAGTTCCTGCGCGGTACGACCATTGCCGCCGGGACGCGGCTCGGCTAGGTCCCGGCATGCCCCGTTACAAGCTCACGATCGAGTACGACGGCAGGCCGTTCGTCGGCTGGCAGATCCAGGACAACGGTCCCTCGGTGCAAGGCGTGCTGGCCGCCGCGGTCGAGGCGTTCTGCGGCCAGAAGGTGAGCGTGCATGGCGCCGGGCGCACCGACGCTGGCGTTCATGCGCTCGGCCAGGTCGGTCACCTCGATCTGGCCAAGGCGTGGGACGAGGACACGGTGCGCGACGCCTTGAATGCGCATTTGCGGCCGCATCCGGTCGCCATCATCAAGGCGGAGCGGGCGCAGGATGACTTCGACGCCCGCTTCTCCGCGATGAAGCGGCACTATCTCTATCGCATCGTCAATCGCCGCGCCGGTCTCACCTTTCAGCGTGGCTGCGCCTGGCGTATCGCCAAGCCCCTCGACAGTGCGGCGATGCATGTCGCCGCACAAGGCCTCGTCGGCCAGCATGATTTCACCACTTTCCGCAATGTCGAATGCCAGGCAAAATCACCGGTGAAGACGCTCGACCAGCTCGACGTGCAGCGGACCGCGGACGACATCCAGGTGCTCGCCTCGGCGCGCTCGTTCCTGCACACGCCAGGTGCGCTCGATGGTCGGTGCGCTCGCGCTCGTGGGCGAGGGCAGGTGGACGCCCGCTGACGTCGCGACGGCGCTGTCGCAAGCGTGACCGCACCGCCTGCGCTCCGGTTGCGCCGCCCGGACGGACTTTATCTGGCGCGGGTCGATTATTCCTGACGGCACGCCGAAGGCACGCTTCAGCTTGGTCTTACCCATATCTTGCGAGCAGACTCGAAATGACAAATCGCAGCAAGGAGAACCGCATCGTGCCGAGATCGTTGTTGTTCGTTCTGGCGCTTGGCCTCAGTGCAGTTGCGTCGCCGGCTCATGCGCAGACCTTCCCCAGCGGAACGGTACGCATCATCGTTCCGTTTCCGGCGGGCGGAGCCACCGACGTTCTCGGGCGCGTGCTCAGCGTCCATTTGCAGAACCTCTGGGGCCTGCCGGTCGTGTCGGAATATCGGCCGGGTGCGCCGCCGGCCTCCTTGGGACGCGTCAGGTGGCGAGCTCGCCCGCCGATGGATACACGCTCGCTGATGGCCTCGACCGGCGCCATCCTGGCGCTCGCCGGCGACCGTCCCGGCACTGGATCGTTCGATATTGCCCGCGAGCTGGCGCCGGTCTCACTCATCGCAGCGCCGCCCTACATCCTGGTGGCCAATCCATCGGTGCCGGTGAAGACCACCGCCGAGTTGATCGCCCATGCCAGACAGAACCCCGGCAAGGTTTCGTTCGGCTCCTCCGGCGTGGGCTCGGCCTCGCACCTGTCCGGTGCCCTGTTCCAGCAGATGGCCGGCGTTGACATGCTGCATGTGCCCTATCGCGGCACCGGCCCGGCGGTCACTGATCTCCTCGGCGGGCGTATCGACGTGATGTTCTCGCCGGCGCTGACCGTCACCCCGCACATCGCCGCCGGGACGCTGCGCGTGATCGGCACCACCGGAGCGGCGCGCTCGGCGCTGTTTCCGGATTTTGCGACCGTGGCCGAGACTGGATTGCCGGGCTATTCCTCGCTAGGCTGGTTCGGCCTGTTTCGCGCCGGCGGACACGCCGCGCGACATCGCTCGCCAAGGTCAGTGCTGATACCAAGACCGTACTGACACTGGCCGAGGCCAGGCAGCGGCTCGCTGAGCAGGGGGCCGAGCCCGAGCCGAGCGCGCCCGATGACTTTGCGGCCTTCGTCAACGCCGATATCGCCAAGTGGCTCGAACCTCGCGCACAAGGCGGGTATCAAGCTCACGCCGTGAGAGACCGGTTTTTGTGTCGTGGCGCGCGCGCCGACTCGCTATTTGAAATAGCGATCGAGGATGTTCGCGATACACCGCGGTGAGCGTGGTCGAGGTCGGCGACCGGCGTGCGCTCGTCCACCTGATGCATGGTCTGCCCGACCAGGCCGAATTCGAGCACCGGGCAATAGTCCTTGATGAAGCGCGCGTCCGACGTGCCGCCAGTGGTCGAGAGCTTGGGCGCGCGCCCGGTCACGTCCTTGATTGCGCCGGAAACGAGATCGATGAACGGACCGGGATCGGCCACGAATGAACTGGCGTTCGACGGCTCCCAGTCGATGTGCCAGCGGATCCGCCCGGCCGCAGCGGCGGCCCGCTTCTCAATCAGCATCCTGAGCGAAGCGTGGCTGTGGCGATCGTTGAAGCGGATGTTGAAGCGCGCGCGCGCCTCGCCGGGAATGAGATTGACGGTCGGGTTGCCGATGTCGATCGAGGTGAATTCGAGGTTCGAAGGGTCGAAACTCGCGCGTTGCCTTGGTCGAGCGGCGTCCGTCCATCAGCGCGCTCATCAGCGCGACCAGTCCGCGCACCGGATTGTCGGCGCGTTCCGGATAGGCGACGTGGCCCTGCTTGCCGGTAATGACCAGTGTGCCGTTGAGCGAGCCGCGCCGACCGACCTTGATGGTGTCGCCGAGCGCCGCCACGTTGCTCGGCTCGCCCAGGATGCAATGGTCGAAGCTTTCGCCGCGCTCGGCCGCCCATTTGAGCAGCTTCACCGTTCCGTTCACGGCGATGCTTTCCTCGTCGCCGGTGATCAGAAACGAGATTGAGCCCTTCGGTTTGCCGCCGCGTGCGGCAAGGTGATCGAGAGTGGCGGCCAGCGCGCAGGCGACCGCACCCTTCATGTCGACCGCGCCGCGGCCATAGAGCGCGCCGCCGACGACCTCGCCGGCAAACGGCGGATGGGTCCATTTCGCCTGCTCGCCCGGCGGCACCACGTCGGTGTGGCCGGCGAAAACGAGATGCGGGCCGGTGCCGCCGATGCGGGCGTAGAGGTTCTCGACCGGCGCCGTGCCCGGCTCGGTGAAGGTGACCCGATGGATGGTCGAAGCCAGCCGGCTTGAGCAATCCCCTCGATCAGGCCGAGCGCGCCGCCTTCCGCCGGCGTGACCGACGGGCAACGCAGCAGGTCGCGCGCGAGCGCAGCAGGATCGGCCGTCCTCACACTCATCGCGGCGGCTTTAGCGGGTGCGGCATGCCCGCGTCAACGCGGCCCGGGAGCGCCCGCCGGGTGGCTCGGACTGGCAGACGCCCTCGCACGCCGACCGGTTCAGTCCCGCAACAATTCGTTGATCGAGGTTTTGGCGCGCGTCTTCTCGTCGACGCGCTTGACGATCACCGCGCAATAGAGACTTGGAGCCGGCGTGCCGTCCTTCGTCGGTCTTGCCGGGCAGCGAGCCCGGAACGACGACCGAATAGGCGGGCACCTCGCCTTGGAACGTTCTCGCCGGTCTCGCGATCGACGATGCGGGTCGAGGCGCCGATGAAGACGCCCATGGACAAGCACCGAACCCTCGCGCACGATCACGCCTTCGGCCACCTCCGAGCGCGCGCCGATGAAGCAGTTGTCCTCGATGATCACCGGCCCCGCCTGCAGCGGCTCGAGCACGCCGCCGATGCCGGCGCCGCCGGAGATGTGGCACTTCTTGCCGATCTGCGCGCAGGAGCCGACCGTCGCCCAGGTGTCGACCATGGTGCCGTGCATCCACATAGGCGCCGAGATTGACGAAGCTCGGCATCAGCACCACGCCGGGCGCGATATAGGCCGAGCGCCGTACCATCGCAGTTCGGCACCGCCCGAAAGCCGGCTTCACGGAAACGCGCGTCGTTCCAGCCGTCGAACTTCGAGGCAACCTTGTCCCACCATGCCGCTTTGCCCGGACCGCCCGGCGATCACGCTCATGTCGTTGAGACGGAACGAGAGCAGAACCGCCTTCTTGAGCCACTGATTCACCCGCCAGTGCGCCGTTCGCTCCTCGCTCGGCGACGCGCGCGGCGCCACGGTCGAGCAGGTCGAGCGCGGCCTCGACCGCGTCCCGCACCGGGCCCGTGGTCGACGCCCGATGGCATCGCGCTGCTCGAACGCGTCGTCGATGATCTTGGCTAGCTCGGTCTGCGACATGGGATGAGAACCTTGGCGAAAATGCCTTGAGCTGGGTCCGGTTTGTCGGGAATACAGCGCGGCGAGTCAAGGACGCCGGCATTGCCGTCCGCATGCACATAGACGTCCGGTCAGTGCGCCTTGATCCGCTCCAGAAACCCGGCGAGATCGTCGGTCACGTGGTCGACATGGGGTGCGTCGCGGCCCTCGAGCTCCCAGCCCTCGCGGAACACCTCGCGGGTGTGTCTCGGCACCACCAGCACCGTGGTCATGCCGAGCGCGTGCGGCACCGCGAGGTTGCGCGCGAGATCCTCGAACATCGCGGCCCGGCCGGCATCGACGTCATGCGCCTTGAGGAAGCGGTCATAGGTCTGTCGGCGACGGCTTCGGCTCGAGCTCGGCGGCGACGATGTCGAACACGTCCTCGAAGTGATTGTCGAGCGCAAGCCGCGCGAGCACGGCGTCGGCGTGGCGGCGGGTGCCGTTGGTCAGGATCAGCTTGCGGCCGGGCAGATTTTCGATCGCCGCGCCCAGCGCCGCATTGGGCTCGAGCGGCGAATGGTCGATCTGGTGCACGAAGTCGAGGAAGTCGTCGGGCTTCATGCCGTGCTCGGTCATCAGCCCGCGCATCGAGGTGCCGTAGCGCTTGTAGTAGTCCTTCTGCAGCCGGAACGCCTCCTCGTGCGTGATCTTGAGGAAGCTCGCGATGTAGTCGCGGATGCGCTCGTCCACCTGCTGCCAGAGATTGACGTGGTGCGGATAGAGCGTGTTGTCGAGATCGAACACCCAGGTCTCGACGTGAAGTGAAGGCGCGCGGGGCGGGACGCGACGGTGAACTCATGGCGAGCTTGCAATCCGATCCTTGATCACGTTCCGCAACGGGCGCTCGAAGGCGAGGATGACGAGGCCGGCAACCAGCGCGACGCCGGCGATCATCAGGAAGAAACTTCGACCTTGTCCATGCTGCTCCAGAAGCTGCCGAGCCAGCCGGCGATGAAATTGCCGACGAAGCTCGTCGCCAGCCACACGCCCATCAGCATCGACACCATGCGTGCCGGCGCGACCTTCGACACCAGCGACAGCCCGATCGGCGAGAGATAGAGCTCGCCGATGGTGATGACGACGAAATAGCCGAGCAGCCACAGCCAGCTTGCGTCCGGCGCGCCGCCCGACTGCCAGGCGGCGCCGACCATGATCAGGTTGGCGAGCGCGACGCCGAAGCAGCCGAGCGACATCTTGGTGACGCTCGATGGCTCTGCCGCGACGCTTCGCCTGCCATGCCCACAGCGCCACGACGAACGGCGTGAAGGCGAAGATCATGAACGGGTTGAACGCCTGGAACCAGGTGGTCGGGATCTCGCCGCGCCAGAAGACGAGATCGATCGGTGCGGTCGGTGTAGTCGTCGGCCCACAGCGCGATGGTGTTGCCCTGCTGCTCGTAGGTCGCCCAGAACAACGTGGTCGGCAGGAACAGCAGCGAGCAGCGCAAGGATGGCGCGCCATTCGCTGCGGCTCGAGCGGCTTCTTCTCGTTGCCCAGCTCCGCCCGCCTTGTGCAATTCGTCCGGCGGCAGCGCCGGCGATGGCGTAGAGATAGATCGCAAGCGCGATCGTCATGCCGACGCCGGCGGCGGCGAAGCCGTAGTGCCAGCCGAACTCCTCGCCCAGCGTTCCGCAGACCAGCGGCGCGAGGAAGCGCGCCGAGATTGATCCCGACGTAGAAGATCGAATAGGCGCGGTCGCGGCGGCGATCGCCGGGCGCGTAGAGGCCGCCGACCTGCGCCGACATGTTGGGCTTGAACGCGCCGTTGCCGAGAATGAGCACGGTCAGGGCGAACAGGAACAGCGGCTCGAACGCCATCATGAAGTGGCCGATGGCCATGAGGGCGGCGCCGAGCAGGATGGTGCGATGCTGGCCGAGCACGCGGTCGGCGAGGATGCCGCCGAAGATCGGCGTGAGATAGACGAGGCCGGTATACGAGGCCGTAGATGTGCGAGGAGAACGGCTGGGCGCCGAGCGGCCCGAACATCGACTTCTGAGCACACTGCCGCAACGCGCCGAGCCCGATCACGTTCTCGGCATGCCCGGGCAGCAGCAGGTACTTCACCATGTAGAGGACGAGGAGCGCGCGCATCCCGTAATAGGAGAAGCGCTCCCACATCTCGGTCGCGAACAGGAATGCGAGCCCGCGCGGATGGCCGAAAGGTCGCTCTCTCCTCTGGTCGGCGCGACCACTCGGGCCGGCAGTCGAAAGGCTCATGACGGGATTTCTGCTGCCGTTGCGGGTCTCACGCGCGGAGGCGACGTTTTCCGACTTGCGGCGTCGGCTGTCGCAGGTGGGGCGGACCCTAGTGTGGCGGTTCAGAAGTCCGCATCACGTCCGCGGCAAGTCCGAAATGCGGACTTCATGAACCAAAAAGCCACACTAGGTCAATAAGTTGCTAGTGTCCTTCGATTCCGAAGTTCGCAAGCGAGCGTGCCGCACCATGATGCGAACTCAGAATCGGGACACTAGAACGCGGGCGGGTTTGCCGTCAAACCGCGCTCGCGGCCAGCGGCCCTGCGGCAGCGTCGCCAGTCGCGAAAGCATCGCAGCACGGCTACACCTGACGCCGCCTGCCAATTGAGAAAAACGCTGTGGTCATAAACACGGACGGAGGAACGCTAATGATCGGTCTCAGACGCGGTTTGCTGACGGCGGCGCTGGTGGCGCTGGCCGCCGTTGCCGCCCACCCGGCAGCGGCACAAAGCGATGCCGCGGCGAACTATCCCAACAAGCCGATCCGCGCTGATCGTCGGCTTCTGCCGCTGGCGGCGGCAATGACATTTTCGCGCGTCTGGTCGGGCAGAAGCTCTCCGACATCCTCAAGCAGCCGGTGGTGATCGAGAACAAGCCCGGCGCGGGTGGCCGCATCTCGGCGGAATACGTCGCGGGCCAGCCGGCCGACGGCTATACCCTGATGGTGGGCGCCAGCGGCATGATGTCGATCGCGGCCGCCACCTTGCCGAAGCTCTCCTACCACCCGACCAAGACATTCATTCCGCTGTCGATGATCGCCAATTTCCCGCTGATCATGGTCGTGCCGGTGAACAACCCGGCGAAGACGGTGAAGGAGTTGGTCGACTGGGCCAAGGCGCATCCGGACAAGGCGAACTACGCCACCACGTCGCCCGCCTTCACCATCACCAGCGAGCTGCTCAAGCTCAAGTCCGGCATGCCGGGCGTCGCCATCACCTACAAGAGCAGCAACGAGATGCTGCTCAGCGTGATCGGCGAGCAGACGTTGCTCGCCATCGCCGATGGCCCGCCTACCGTCCCGATGGTGCAGGGCGGCAAGGTCCGTGCTCTGGCCGTGACCGGCGCCGTGCGCTCGTCCGAGCTGCCGGACGTGCCGAGCATGGCGGAAGCCGGCTACCCTGACGTCGACGTCTATCTGTGGAGCGGATTCTTTGCGCCGGCCGGAACGCCGCCCGCCATCGTCGGCAAGCTTCGAGGCCGCCCTGCGCCAGGCGATCCAGGATCCGGACGTCAGCAGCAAGCTCAAGGCCATGGCGGTCAACCCCGGCGGTGGCAGCAGCGAGGAGTTCCGCAAGATGATCGACGCGGATATCCAGAAGTTCGTGGCCGTGGTCAAAGCCGCCAACCTGACCTTCGCCGACTGACCGGCGATGCGGCGCCTGCGCCTGCTGGCATCGCTTGCGGCGCTCGCCGTTCTAGCGGCGGGCGCCAGCGAGCGCGCGTCGGCGCAAGCGGACGCCGGCACAGGCTTTCCCAGCAAACCGATCCGCTTCGTCGTCGGGCTACGCGGTCGGCGGCGGCAACGACATTTTTGCACGGCTGGTCGGTGACAAGGTCAGGGAGTTTCTGGGCCAGCCGGTGGTGATCGAGAACAAGCCGGGCGGCGGAGGCAGGCTCGCCGGCGAATACGTCATGGGTCAGCCGGCCGACGGCTACACCGTGCTCGTGGTGCCGCCGGGATGATGGCGCTGGTGCCGGTGATCTATCCCAGAACCAGCTATCATCCGACCCGCACCTACACGCCGCTGTCGATGATTGCGTCGTTCCCGCTGATCCTTGCCGTTCCCGGCAGCCACCCGGCACAGGTCGCTCGCCGAGCTCATCGCGTGGGCGAAGGCGCATCCGGACAAGGCGAATTACGCGACTTCCTCGCCTGCCTTCACCATCACCACCGAGCTGCTCAGCTCAAGACCGGCATGCCGGGGTGCCGGATCCCGTACAAGAGCACCAATGAAATGATGGTGAGCGTCGCGTCCGAGCAGACGCTGTTTGCGATCGGGGACGGCCCGCCCACGGTGCCCTTGGTACAGGCGGGAAGATCCGCGCCTCTGGCGGTGACCGGGGCGGAGCGCTCGCTGGAATTGCCCGATGTCCCGACCATGGCCGAGCTCGGCCTGCCGCAGGTGAGCGTGCGGCTGTGGAGCGGCCTGTTCATCTCGGGAATGACGCCGCCCGCGATCAAGGCCAGGCTGGAATCGGTAGTGCGCCGCGCGCTCGCGGATGCCGGCGTGCGCGACAAGCTCCGGGCGATGGCGACCGATCCCGGCGGCATGTCGAGCGACGAATTCGCCCGCGTGATCGAGGACGATATCAAGCTGTTCGGCGATGTCTCCAAGGCGGCGAACCTGAAGTTCGAGGAATAGGTCCGGCGCCTCGCCCGCGCCGCCAGCCCAATTCACTCGATGGCATCGCGTTCGATGGAACTGCGCGCGTTTACGGGAAAATGACTTCTGCAGCGATCGGCCCGTGCTAGGACAGAGCTGGGGGCGATGCCTGTCCCTTGAGGGCATCGTGCAGCTTATGTTCTACTACGTCGGCTTCATGGCAGCCGGCGACGTCGCCGATTATCTCATCGGGCTTGTGGTGGAGCGCCTTTGGCCGCAGGCGAGCCTGGTGGTCTTTCTGGCGCTGTACTTTGTGTTTCTATGGCTCGCCTGGCTGCTGGCGGTGAGGGTCACCCGTCCGAAGGGCGGCGAGCAGGTGGCAGGCTAAGCCCCATGGTCGCGATCCGATCGAAGCGAAGGATCGTCATGGCCGCGGTGCGCGGCCATGACGTGGCGTGCGCTCTAGTCAAGCGGTTCGAGCTTGATGATCGAGGCGCCGTGATTGCTGCCGACCCAGAACGTCACCGGCGTGGTTGAGTTGTCGACGAACACGCGGCGGATGTTGGTCGTGCGTGGCAGCAGGTATTCGGTGAAATCGCCGCTCTTGGTATTGAGCCGCACCACGCGGTCGTTGAGCATGGACCCGGTCCAGGCGTCCTCGTTCTTGTCGAGGGTGACGTCGTAGGGATTGGTCCATCGCGTCGGCATCGACCATTCGGTGAATTTCTCGGTCTTGGTATCGAACATGCCGATCTTGTCGCCGCGATATTCGCCGAACCAGAGCCGGTCCTGCGCATCCATCTGGCCGCGGCGCAACGCCGGGCTCGGCGTGAGGATGGCGAAGCAGCTTCGATCTCGCCGGTCTTGGCGTCGATCCGGCCGATATGCTTCTGGCGGAAGTCGGTGAAATAGACGTTGTTCTTGGAGTCCGGCACCACGTCGTAGATGTTGTGCGGCTCGCCCTTCGGCGCGTCCTTGAACGGCTCCCAGGTCTCGATCTTGGCCGGTGGCGAGATCGAGGCGGTGGACGCCGGCAAAGCCGTTGTTCTGCGACCAGACCTTGCCGTCCACGTGCGAGCTCTGCGGGCTCACCATGTTCGACCTGCGCGGCGTCGATGTTCTGCTCGGGCGGCAGCTGCCAGTACTTGAAGGTCTCGCGTCTTGCGATCGAACTTCACCATCGTGGCCTGATACATGTTGCCAAGCCACAGGTCGCCGGCCTTGTCGGTGCGCAGTCCCGAGGAAGCCGGTGGGAAGCCGGGCTTGTGCATCGGCACCGGATACTCGCTGGCCTTGCCGGTCTTGGGATCGAGCCGGCCTAGGAACTGCTCGCCGAAGCTCGAGTACCAGGCGATGCCGTCGGCATCGATGACGACGTCATGCGGCTGGATGGTCTCGCGCGGCAGATCATATTCGGTGATGACCACGCGGGTCGCTGCGGCCTTTCGGGCGCGGCAGCGTCTTGAGCTGCGTAGTTCCACTGCGGGCCCGAGCTCAGATTGACGCCGCCGAGAAAGTCGGCCATGCCGCGATAGACCTGCACGCGCTGGTCGCCGCGCTCTTCCATCCGCCGCTCGCCGCGCGCAGCTGCGGGGCAGCCGGGATGCTCTGGTTCACGTAGCCCTGCATGCGCGGCAGCGTGACGTTGGATGAAATCGTCGGGCTTGTGGGTCGAGCGCGCCACGCGCTCGAGCGTGTGGCAGCCCACGCAGCCCAGCATCGCGTTCTTCTGCTGGTCGGTGCCGGGAAGCTCGCAAGCCATTCGCCGTTCGACAGCTGGGCGGCGAGATCCTCGGTCTTGCGCAGTTTCAGGTCGTATTTCGCTGGCCGCTGCGCGGCCAGCGTCCACGCTTGGCCGGCTGGTCGAGATCGTATCCGATCGCGCGGATGCGCAATGAGTACTGGCCGGGCTCCAGCTTGGCGGCCGGGAAGCTGTAAGTTGCCCTGCGCGTCGCTGACGACGGTGATGGTGATCGTGGAGCCCGGCCTTCTTGGCGCTGACCAGCACGCTCCTCCATAGGCGCCTTCCTCGGCCGAGGCTGACCTGTCCCGTGAGCGCGGCGGGCGCCTGCGCTTGGGCCAG
>ERZ1370068.11255-contig-9885_pt1 | contig 45329 bp, 61 predicted proteins | sample MGYA00561227_ERZ1370068 | MGnify/ENA primary metagenome ERZ1370068 (study PRJEB38410, sample SAMEA6850437) | metagenome | study: Metagenomic assessment of the ecological functions of the soil: analysis of the soil microbiota associated with the... | reverse complement strand
AGTTACGTATTGCTTGTTCGACTTGTCATGAGCCGCGTCCTCGTCACGGGTTCCACGGGGTTCTTGGGTCGCTGGTTGTGCGACGAGCTCCACGCGCGTGGCCACGAGGTCGTCGCGCTCGTGCGCACGGGCGAAGTCCCGCCGCCCGGCCTCGACGAGCAAGCGACGCTGTTGACGGGCGACGCCCGACGCCGCCTGCATCGAGGCCGCCGCCGCGGGTGCACCGCGCTCTTCCACTGCGCAGGCAAAGTCCGAGGAACCCCGCCGACGCCGAGGAGATGCATCGCCTCCACGTCGACGGAACGCGCATCGCGCTGACGCTGCGAGGCGCGCCGGGGTGCAGCGCGCCGGTCGAGCATCGAGCGGCACGGATCGCGGTCACCTCCGGGATCCGGAAGGAGATCCGCGACGAGTCCGCGCCGCCACCGATCGATCTCATCGGCCGGTGGCCGTACTACCGCTCGAAGCTCTACGCCGAGATGGCCGCGCTCGAGCGCAACGATCCTCCTGCGCTCTGAGGTCGTCGTCGTATGCCCCGCGCCCTGCTCGGCCCGGGGGACGCACGCGGATCAGTCCACGGGCGACGTCGTCGATTCATCGAGCGCCGCGTCCGCGACCCCCTCGCGGGTTTCCGTCGACGCGCGCGATGCCGCCGTCGCAATGGTCCTCGCGTGGGAGCCCGGTAAACCGAGAGCGCTACCCGTCGCGGCGCAAAAACCTGACCATTGCCGCGTTCGCCCGGAAAGATCGAGCGCGTGAGTGGGCGTCGCCGCGCCGGCGATATCGACGCCGCGGAGCGAGATCCTCTCGAAAGCGGGCGTACCTCGACAAGGTCCTCGCGAAGCGCATGAACGTGAAGCCCGCCTCGACGAGGTGAGCGTCGATATGGCAATATTATTGGTACGTCGATTTCTGAAGGCCCAGCGCGAGCTCGGCTGGACACCCCGCGATCCGCAAGACACGCTGACCGACACGGTCGAGGACTTGCAGGCAGACGCGGCGTCGTCTGAGCTGATCAGCGATCCGGAGAACGTCTCCGGAAGGATCGCATTCGTCTGTTAAATGCGGCATTCGCTGGTCGATCCTCCATCGGCGTTCAAAAGTAGCTGCAGACGACCCCATTTTGGGGGAGCGGTTGAGTACGCTGCGCGGATGCGGATCGCGCTCTTTCACGGGTACGAGCTGTCCGGGTCCGGCAGCAACGAGTACACCCGGTGTACCTGGCGCGCGCTTGCGCTCGCCGGGCACGACGTCCAGGTCTTGTGCCGCGAGCCGAAGCCGAGCGCGATCGCCGGCGCTGTCGGCGCGGCGCTGGACCGCCGACGGATCGTGTGAGGTCGTGTTCTCCAGCGACCAACGACGAAGGCGCGTTCGACGTGCACCTCTTGCCGGAGAGCGACGTGCGGCCCGTGTACGTCACCGACAAGCAGCGCGCGGGCAACGTCAAGGCGTTCAAATGATCTCGACGCGGGGAGCTCGACCGCTACCGGAGGACCACCGCCGCGGCGGTGAGCGCCGTGCTCCGCGCGCACCCGGTCGACGTGCTGCACGCGAACCACGTCGTGCTACAGCCCACCATCGCGGCCGATGCTTGCGTGCCGCTCGGCATCCCGTTCATCATCTATCCCCACGGCAGCGCAATCGAGTACGCCGTGCGGCGGGACCGGCGTTACCGAGAGCTGGCGGGGGAGGCGATCGCGGCGGCGGCGGGCCTCATCATCGGGAGTCGCGAGGTTCAGCGGCGCCTCCTCGAGATTCATCCCGAGCAGCGCACGAGGATCGAGGCGCGCACCGAGATCGTCGGCGTCGGGGTCGACACCACACTCTTCACCCCGGTCCCTGGCGAGCGCGCGGCCCGATCCGCCGCCTGTCGAGGCGCCCAACGGGCGGCAAGCCGCCCGGGCTGCGCGAAGATACTCAAGTGTCGCGTGCGCGCCGAGGGCTTCGGCGCGATCCGCCCCAGCGCGACGCCTATCCCCGGGAGCACCCCGACGCCGACGCCGCCGATCACATCGGCCGCATCCCGTGGGAAGAGGGGCGCATCCTCCTTCTTCGTCGGTTCACCGTCGGCAAGGGCCTGTAGAGCCTCATCGCCGCGATGCCGGCGATCCCGCGCGCGCAAAAGCGGACGCACACTGGTCATTTGTCGGCCTGGCATACCTGTGAGGTGCCGGAGACGCTGGTCGACGCCATCGCTGCCGGGAGGAGGGCCTCCTTGACGAGCTGGTGGCGCGCGGTAACGATCTCGAGGACACGCACCTCGCGGTCCCTGGAGGACGTGAGCGCGCACCTGCGACCCCGCGGCGCGCTCCGGTGACGGCGACCGCAGCCTCCTCCGGAACGTGCATTCTTCGAGGCTCGGCCACGAGTACCTGTGCCGCCTGTTTCCGTGCGCCGACGCGGTGTTCCCCTCGGTGGTGCCGGACAGGCGTACCCGCTGGTGCTCATGGAGTCGCTCTCCAACGGCGTCATGCCTGCGGCTCTGAACTTCAGCGGCTCTGCCGAGGGCCTGATCTACCTGGTGCCCCACCTGGGCGAGCAGCTCGTCGCGTCGATGCGGTTGCCCCTCGAGCCCGCGACCTGCGTCGCCGGCATCGCCGACCGACTGGCGGCGCTGCTCGGCGAAACACGCGCCGCCGACTTCGGGGATCGCCTGCGCGCGATCGCGGTGACCGAATACGACTGGTCGGTCCGAGCCGCGGTATGGCGCCTACGAGCGCTTATGAGCACGCGTGATGGTGACCCGACGAGCGGCGATGTGCGGTCGCCGGTGGCTGGCGCGACCGGCGTGGGCACGGTGCGAGTTTGCGCCGGACGCTTTCGAGAGCCCGACGTGGCGTTCCGCTGCGCGAACGGCCAGAAGAAGGGCAACGAGTTCTGGACCGGCGCGGATCTGGTCGCGGAGGTCGTCAGCGGCGGAGCTGAAGACAAGGCCCGTGACCACGTCGTGAAGCGGCAGGAGTACGCCGACGCAGGCATCCCCGAGTACTGGATCGTCGATCCGTTCGACGAGAACATCACGGTGTCAGCAGCCTTGAGGCGCACACCCAAAGCTCTGCGCCGCGGAAACCAGGCACGAGCCGCGACGTGGTGCGCCTAGGGAGAGTTTACAAGCAGCTCTTCGGCCGTTCGATGGCTGGCCGGTGGGGACTTGCCGTGCTGTACTCAGGCGATGGCGGAGCTCGACGAGCGCCTCTCCCGCGTAGAAGCCGATGTCGGCGCGGTCAAGGACGACGTCGCCGTGCTCAAGGGCGACGTCGCGTCCATTCGCAAGCTCGCGGCTTCGAGCCTGTCCACACCGCGGTCGATCAGGAGCGCTCGCATCGACGCCGTCTGCGAAGAGGTGAGCGGTGAGATCTGGGGGCTCCGCGAGTCGCCCGAAGGCCGCTCCTGACCGGTTGATCGACGCCATCAGGCCGCGAGCGAACCGCGTCGACCGAGCGGTTCGCCTGCTTCGGCGCTCCGCGTCGCGGTCGTCGAGAGAAGCTGGCCGAGGATCACGCGTTCGTAGCCGAACGGCATCGACTCCGCGCCACCGCTCAGTCATCGTCCTTGTCGCTTGAAGAACTGCGCGCTTTGCGAGCGCGGCTCTGGCAGGTGTCTGCGGTGCTCGACGCGCCATGAGGCAGACACTCCGACGATTCGCGTCACCGTCAAGAAACCAGGACGAGCCGCGGCGTGGTGTGCTGGTAGTCCGCGTACGCCGGTACTTCGACGCCGAGATGCTCTTCCGGTAGCGCGTCGACCCTGAAGAGCGCGGTCAGCGCGAGCGGTCCGGACGAAGGCCCAGCCAACGAAGCCTCCCGGCCGCCCTGACTGAGAACAACGCGAGCGACCACCAAAGCGCCATCTCGAAAAAGAAGTTCGGGTGGCGGCTGTACCGAAAGAGGCCTGTCGTGAGAAAGGGGGGCGAGAGCGGCTCACCTCGATCGCTCGCCGCCTTCTTGCGCTGGTGAAAATCCCATTGCCGCGATCCGCGCGCGTCTCGCCCGCGAGGAAGACGACGAAGAGGAGCCGTCGCGATCCCATCCGTGACCCCGAAGGGGCGAGCGCCGTTTCGCGCCGCGGCCCACACCGGCAGGCAGAGCGAAGAGGAGCGCGTTCTGGACCCCCGCGATGAAGACGAAGGCAAACAGCTGCCACCGCAAGGGCCGCATCCGAGCGCGCAGTGACCGCCCAGCGATAGTCTTCGCCGCCTTCGGTAGCCGCCCTTGCGCGCGAAGCTGTAGGTCATCCGCGCGCGCCCCAGCCGATCACCAGCACGGCCATGATCGCGGTACGCAGATCGGAGAAGCGCTTTGCCACGCGAACCACGACGCGTACACCGGCGGGAGGATCGACCACAGCCGATCGACCCACGAGTACTCGCGCGTTTGAGCCCAGCACCCAGCAAACACCCGCCATGCAGCGCGTAAGCCGAGCGCCCCAGCCTCATCGCCTCATCCATCGGAAGGAGCCGTATTTCACCACAGAGGTACGGGTGTGATCGACTGCGCCCCAACTTCGCTCACACCCTTTGTAGGGGATGTGCTCGTTCCGAATTTCATCTTTGAAGCACCGTCGGGGTAAGCGCGACCCATGCCGATTCGATCAACTTTGGGTTCCGTCGTTTACTCGCGCCAGCTGGACTACCTGCTTAGTGTTCGCGCTCGCCGCAGCCTGCGGCGATGACACCAGCGCAACAGGCGGCAAAGCGGCGGCACGGGCAACAACGGCCAGGGCGGCGGGGACGGCGGGACCGGCGCGACGGGCGGTCGAACCCCCAGGGCGGCAACAACCCGAACGGCGGCAACGGCGGCGAGCCCCAGGGCGGCGAGAACCCGAACGGCGGCAACGGTGGCGAGGCCCAGGGCGGCAACGGCGGCGAGGCCCAGGGTGGCAACGGCGGCGAGGGCGGTCAGTGCGGGCCCAGCAGGGCGCGAACGGCGCGCCCTGCGACGATGAGACGGCGACTGCATCGGCGGCCTCTGTCTGAACGAGGACGAGTTCCGATTCCCCGGCGGCATGTGCTCGAGGACTGCACCGTCTCGACCACCTGCACGGAAGCGGCAAATACGTGCGCTGGCGCCGGGGCGATCGACGTGCTTGCGTCAAGGACTGCGATCCGGACGTCGCCAACACCTGCGGTGGATCGCTCTCACGCGCGTCCCGAACGCCAATTCTCCCGCTCGGAGGCCTCTTCTGCCTCGGTTTCGCGACATGGATAGCGACTGCACTGCGGGCAATGTCTGCAACGGTGAGCCTACGGGCGTCTGCGCGCTGCCGCTGCCGCCAACTGGAGCTGCGACCCGACCTTCTTCGACGACGCCACGTGCGACTGCGGCTGCATGACGCAACCGGCGACTGCGTCGATGCCACCGCGGATTCGTGCGACTTCTGCGACGATCCGCCTCGTGCAGCGAGGACGTTCAAGGCTGCCCCGGCATCATCGACCCGGACGGACAACCCTGCCCGCGTCGTGGTGCAAGAGAGCTGCGACATCGTTGTTCCTGCGCTCTCGCGACGAACGCCGGCACCACCACCACCGGCCGCAACTCCGAGGAAGGCAGCTGCGCCGGGGCTCCCGGTGGCAACGAGGTCATCTGCCAGCTTCACGCAAGGCAACACGGCGGGCTCGATCGACATCACGCTCATCTCGGCCACCGATCAGGGCTTCGGTGCGTACGACCTGCACCGACTCAGCGTCGCAGGTGTCTTGCGTCGACGTGAACGGTGGCGGCACGAACGAGACAGGTAGCGTCTCGCTTGCGGCGAACCAGACGGTCTTCATCATCGTCGAAGGTTCACGCCGGCTGACGTCGGGCCCTTCACGCTCAACATCAGCTGCCGCGGCGCCTGGCGGATGCAGCCAGATCGTCCCGATCACGATCGGCGTCCCCCAGAGCGGCGACACCACGACCGAGACCGGACCGTCGACAGCACCTGCGCCTCCACGGTGACTTCGGGCGGCGAGCAGGTCTACTCCTTCACCGCGGCCACCGCGGGCAACTTCCGGTTGACCTGACGAACCCCGTCAACGCGGACCACGTGCTGGCGGTGCGCACGACCTGTAACGACGTCGCGACCGAGGTCGCGTGCCAGGATCTGGGCGGCGACGGGCAGCCGGAGACCGTCACCCGGGCGATGACCGCGGGTCAGACCGTCTTCATCGTTGCAGGAGGCGTTCGGGTCCAGCACCAGCTTCGAGGGTCCCTTTACACCTGAGCGTCACCCAGCTCTGGAGCAGCCAGTCGACAACCTCGATGACGGGGAAAACGTCGGACCGACGTTTTCCCCCGATCGTCGAGCCGGTGCTCGTTCCAGCCGCTACGCAGTTGCCTGCGATGGTGCTGTAGATCGCGCCGGAGTCCACGAACTCGGGTACACGTCGTCGCCGATCGCGAGCCTTTCGTTGTCGCAGCCCAGGGCGTCACTCCGCGAAGTGGCTGTCGTCCCCGATGGCGAATTTTCATGCGAAGAACGGAACTGTGCAGCCGGCGTCGGTGAAATAGGACACCGTTAAAGCGAGATGCCTGCGTTGGAGATGCAGTGGAGTCGTCCGTCGGACGCACGGGCGAGCTGGCACTGCCCGCCGAGCCCCGTGTCGACGAACGACGTCGGTGGATAGAGGAGCGCTCCATCAGGCGATCGAACGCGAAGACCTGACCCGGTTCTCTCCGCGCTCGACGCGCTTCGTAGATCGGGGTAGTCCGCCCGTCGAGCGCCGCGCTCCAGATCGTACACGGTAGTCGCCCGCTTCCGTGGGCCGAGATCGGGTCGCAGGACCTGAACGCAAACCGGTAGATCTGCGCCGCGGTCACCTCGTCACCGAGCTCGTACGGAGCGGATCGGCCTGGTAGCCGGCGACCGCGATCGTGGGTGAGGGCGGCGGTTCACAGCAGCCTCGCGCGTTGTGCGCGACCTTCGGCGGATCGGTGCAGTCGGCCAGCGTGTGGTACGCCAGTTCTGATCGCTCGCGACGTGGGGAGGAAAACAGACTCCGTCGCCGTTCGCGCAGAGCTCGTCGGTCTCGCGTTCCTCGCGCTACCCAGCACCCAGGCCCCGTCCTCCGACGAGAGGATCTCCGTGGCGAGCCCGCCGTCGCGAGCCCGACCGTGACCCGAACGCGGCGAGCTCGCTCGGCGCGACGATGCCCGTGCTCGGGTAGAACAAGAACCCTTCACCGAACACGCCCGATCGATCGCGTCGCACGTGACGCCGTTGAACGAGTAGAGCTCTGTCGGGTCGTCGCCGCGCCGATGCGGTGCACCTCTGCGGCGGCCTGCCGAAGCTCGCTCGATCGTTGCTGAAGCTGCACACGTCCGGGGACTCTTCGTCGCCGATCTCGAGCATCACCGGAGCGGGACACGCTGCTTCGATCACCAGACCGCAGACGTCGCAGGTGGCGTCCGCGTAGTAGTTCACCGTGGTGCGCGAGAACGGGATGCATCGAAGCGCTGGCTGTCGGTCGCTCGCTCTGGCAGTCGACGTCGTCGTTCTCCGTGTCGACGTATGACGCGAAGACGCGCGGTGGGGCAACGCCCGCGTCGTAGTGCCAGCGCGCAAAGGGCGACGCTGCTGAAGTCCTCGGCACCAACACCTCCGGCGCCGCCATCGCCGCCGGTGCCGTCGCCGCCATTGCCTCCCAAGGGGCCGCCGCCGTCCGTGCGCCCCCGTCACCGCCCCCACCGTTCGTCCCTGCGCCGGTCCTGCCGGTGCCAGCGTTTGTCCTCGCAGCCTGCGACGAGCAAAGCAAACTCCAAGCCGAGGATGCGACGCATACGACGACCGTATTCAGCCAGCGTCGACACGTCAGCGGTGCACGGGGCGTCTGGAGCGCGGCCCGCTCCGACTGAGGCGAAATTGCACAAAAACGCGTGAAGCGCGGCGCCTCACAGAGACGAAAGCCTGGCCCCGCATCCGTGCATCGATTTAACCCAATGAGCTCCAACTCATTCACCCTCATCTCGCGCTCGACGAAGCGCGCCGAGCAGGAAATCACTTAGCGCCTGCCTCGGACGTCGAGCGCCGCGTCGAGGACGAGGTGGCTCGAGAGGCCGAGCCGCCCGTCCCGGGCGAGACACGCCGTGTGCGTGACCTCGCGCGCGGAATGAGAGCCCGCGCTGTCGACGACGTCGCCGACGTGCCGACTGCGATATGGCGCGCTCAGGAAGTGTCGCGCAGGTGGTCGACTACGTCTTCGGTGTCGCTTACGTGCCCTCGGCATGCGCTTCATCCTCGCGCTCCTCGCGGCGAGGAGCTCCGCGGCTTCGTCCGATTCATTGTCGCGATCACGGATCCTCTCTTTACGTGCCGTTCCGGGGCATCGTGTCGAGCCCGAGAAACCACGGCGCACACACGCTGTCTATGCCGGTCGTCATCGCGATCGTCTCGTATATCGTGCGCTCCACTTCGCGATTCGGGGCCTGTTGCGCCTCGCCGCAGAGCGCCGCACCTCGATCCGACGATCCGGAGGGCGGTGACTGCCGGTACACGAGGAGAGCACGGTAGGCCGATGTGGGGTTGACTCGGCGCGCCATCGGGGTCCCCATCCGGGTCGTGAGAACTCCATCCTGATCGTGGCGTTACCTTCAATCCTCCCTGGTCGTCGGCTGCGACGACCAGGACGCGAAGAGCCCGTACGACATCGAAGTCAGTCAGAAGTCGAGCGCGCTCCAGATCCTGACCCGCGTCGACCGCGTGACGGTCGACGCGCGCGAGCACGAAGCGAAGGCCAAGGAAAAATCGCGACGTTGCCGACCGCGGCCGACAAGGTCCAAGACCCGACGGACGGGATTATCGTCCTCGAGATCGTCGATGCATCCGGACGCGGCCGGAAAAGACGGTGGCTACGCCGCCGAGGCCCGCGACATGGAGATCGCGCAGACGTTCTTCGAGCAAGAGAAGGACGAGATCAACAAGAAGGTCGGCGGCTACGTCCAAGGCGCCGTCAAGGCAAAGGGTTGTGAGGTCGACGCCTACGGCGCCGCCAGCGCCGGTCTCAAGGCCGCGATCGAGGAGCGGATGCAAGAGCGCCTGGAGGAGTCCAACGACGCGTTCTTGATCATCGATCGGAACGAGGACGCGCTCGGAAAAAGAACCGCCCCGTCCTCGAGGAGATGGCGAGGAACATCGCCGAGGCTAGAGCTACACCGTGCACGTGGTGATGCCCGAGGCGAAGAAGGAGCTCGAGTCGATGGTCAAGGCGGGGACGCCGCGCGTGACCAGATCAAGAAGCTCCAAGACGAGGAGAACGCCCTCCGAAGGAGGGCGCCAAGGTCTCGCCCGAAGCCGAGAAGTCCAAGAAGGATCGGCTGAAGAAGGCCGAGGGGAGCGGCTGGCGCTCCTCGAGCAGGCAGGCCGACGCGAAGAAGAACCCGAGGACCTGGAGGCGCGGACGAACGAGGTCACGAAGCAGCAACAGACGACGCCCTCGGGAAGCTCAAAGACACCATCAAGGCGAAGAAGAAGCCGGCGTGACCGACCGACCCCCTCGTCATCGTCAACCCGAAGGCCGGCAGCGGGCGAGGGCGCTCCCTGGACGAGATGCGCAGATCGAGGGCGCGTCGCCCCGTCGACTTCGCCCTCACCGAGCGCCCTCGCCACGCAGTCGAGATCGCGGACGCGGCCAAGGCAGGTCGCGACACCGTCGTCGCGACCGGCGGGGACGGCTCGATCCACGAGGTCGCGAACGGGCTGATGCTCGCCAAAGACGAGGGAGCCCCGGGCACGACGAAGCTGGGGATCATCGGGCGGGGACGGGCGGGGACCTCTGCAAAGACGTGCCGGGGATCGAGCCCAGGCTCGGATCGTGGTTCTTTGTCCGTGATCGCCGGTCGCGCGCAGCCGATTCAATCTCTGGACGTCACCTACGTCGATACGAACGGCTCTCCCCGCGTCCGACACCACCAGCACCCTCGCTCCGCCCTCCCGGGCCGCGCGAAGCTCCGCGGCCCTGGACACCGCGGGTGAGCGCCCCGGCGGGCACAGCGGGAACGCCAGCGCGATCACGGCGCGGGCACCCACCGCGCTCACGGGTGCGGCAGGCTACCCGCGCGCCATTGCGTGCGCCCGCCCTGGATCAGCGGGACGGCGGGCGCCGTTCCCGCAGCGCGGTCACGACCTCGGCCCACGCGGCGTCCTGCCGGACCGGCGAACCGGGGGCACGGGCGCCCCTGACCCGGTACGGCTGGGCGACACGCGCCACCAGCCCGCCCAGGCGGCCGCGCGGCATCGCGGGCAGCGAGCAGGTCGGGCGCCCCGGCACTGCCGCCGCGCCGTGGGTGAGCACGAGCAGGAACCGCGCCGCCGCGCCGTCCCCGTCGAGTTCGGCCAGCGCGGCCCCCGGCCCTCGGTGGCGATCTGCACGGTGGCTGGCTTGGCACTGGTGTTCCGGTCTGCGCGGTGTTGGTCTGCACAGGCACCACTGTCCCCGCCGCACCGCGATGACCAGCGGCAGGACCCGTTGACGTTGAGGAGCTTCTTCAGGAACTGGCCGGTGTAGCTGTCCTCGACCGTGCGCGACGTCCTCGGGCGTGCCGGTCGCGATCGACCGTGCCGCCGCCGCGAGCCGCCCTCGGGGCCGAGGTCGATCACCCAGTCGGCGGTCTTGATCACGTCGAGGTTGTGCTCGATCACGATGACCGTGTTGCCGCCGTCGACCAGCCGGCGCGAGCACGCCGAGCAGCTTGCGGATGTCCTCGAAGTGCAGGCCGGTGGTCGGCTCGTCCAGCACGTAGATGGTCCGGCCGGTGGAGCGGCGCTGCAGCTCGGAGGCGAGCTTGACCCGCTGCGCCTCGCCGCCGGACAGGGTCGGCGCGGGCTGGCCGAGCCGGACGTAGCCGAGGCCGACGTCGACCAGCGTCTTCAGGTGCCGGTGGATGCGCCGGGACCGGCTCGAAGAACTCCGGCCGCCTCCTCGATCGGCATGTCCAGCACGTCGGCGATCGTCTTGCCCTTGTAGTGCACCTGCAGGGTGTCGGTGTTGTACCGGGCGCCGTGGCAGACCTCGCACGGCACGTACACGTCGGGCAGGAACTGCATCTCGATCTTGATCGTGCCGTCGCCGGCGCAGGCCTCGCACCGGCCGCCCTTGACGTTGAAGGAGAACCGGCCCGGCTGGTAGCCGCGGATCTTGGCCTCGGTGGTCTGCCGCGAACAGCTTCCGGACGTGGTCGAACACGCCGGTGTAGGTCGCCGGGTTGGACCGCGGCGTGCGGCCGATCGGGCCCTGGTCGACGTGCGACCACCTTGTCCAGCTGCTGTGCATGCCGGTGACCCTGCGTGTGCTTGGCTCAGGCACCGATCCTGCGTGCCGTGCAGCTCGCTTGGCCAGCGCGCTGTACAGGATGTCGTTGACCAGCGTCGACTTGCCCGAACCCGACACGCCGGTGACCGCGATGAACGTAGCCGAGCGGGAAGGCCACGTCGACGCCGCGCAGGTTGTGCTCGCTCGCGCCCTTGACCGCCACTTCCCGCGCTCTTGGTGCGCTTGGCGGCGGGTCGCGGGCACCGGGATCGACTCCGCGGCCGGACAGGTAGGCGCCGGTCAGCGAGTCGGGACTGGCCAGCAGCTCGTCGAGCGGCCCGGAGACCACGATGTTGCCGCCGTGCTCGCCCGCCCGCGGGCCGATGTCCACCACCCAGTCGGCGGCCCTGATCGTGTCCTCGTCGTGCTCGACCACGATCAGCGTGTTGCCGAGGTCGCGCAGCCGCAGCAGCGTCTCGAGCAGCCGGTGGTTGTCCCGCTGGTGCAGCCCGATCGACGGCTCGTCGAGCACGTAGAGCACGCCGACCAGGCCGGAGCCGATCTGGGTGGCCAGCCTGATCCGCTGCGCCTCGCCGCTCGGCCAGCGTCGGCCGAGGCCCGGTCCAGGGTCAGGTAGTCAGGCCGCACGTCGAGCAGGAAGCCCAGCCTCGCGTTGACTTCCTTGATGATCCGCCCGGCGATCTGCTGGTCGCGGTCGGACAGTTCCAGGGTGAGCAGGAGCTTGGCCAGGTCCCCGATCGGCAGCGCGCACAGTTCGGCGATCGACCTGCCGTCCGACGGTCACCGCCAGCGACACCGGCTTCGAGCCGGGCGCCGTGGCAGGACGGGCAGGGCACCTCGCGCATGTACCCGGCGAACTTCTCCCGGCTCGAGTCAGACTCCGCCTCGGCGTGCCGCCGCTCGACGCACGGGATCACGCCCTCGAACGTCGTGTAGTACGAGCGCTCCCGGCCGTACCGGTTCTTGTACTGGACGTGCACCTGCTGGTCATAGTCCGCGCAGCAGCGCCTGCCTGGCCGCGGTAGGCAGCTTCGCCCACGGCGTGTCCATCCGGAACCCGAGCGTCTCGCCGAGCGCCTGGATCAGCCTGCATCGAAGTAGTCGCTGATGTGCCCGCCGCTCCACGGCGTCGATCGCGCCCTCGGCGAGCGACTTCGACTCGTCCGGGACGATGAGCTCCGGGTCGACCTCCAGCTTGGTGCCGAGCCCGGTGCAGTCGGGGCAGGCGCCCCACGGCGAGTTGAACGAGAACGAGCGCGGCTCGAGCTCGTCGAACGACAGGTCGTCGTAGCAGGCAGGCCAGGTGCTCGGAGTACATCCGCTCCCGGTGCTGGTCGTTCTCTGGCAGGTCGACGAAGTCGAGCACGACCACGCCGCCGGACAGGCGCAAGCGCGGTCTCGACCGAGTCGGTCAGCCTGCGCCGTGCGGAATCCTTCACCGCGCCAGCCGGTCGACGATCACCTCGATGTCGTGCTTCTCGTACTTCTTCAGCGCCGGCAGCAGCTGGCCGGACAGCGCCTCGTCCAGGCGGATCGACCGTGCCGTCGACCCGGGCCCGGAGTACCCCTTGACCTGCAGCTCCCGGAGCAGCTCGCCGTACTCGCCCTTGCGGCCGCGCACCACCGGGGCGAGCACCTGGAACCTGGTGCCGTCCTCGAGCTCGAGCACCCGGTCCACGATCTGCTGCGGCATCTGCCGGGCGATCGGGCGGCCGCAGATCGGGCAGTGCGGCTTGCCGATCCTGGCGTACAGCAGCCGCAGGTAGTCGTACACCTCGGTGATCGTGCCGACGGTCGACCGCGGGTTCCGGCTGGCGGACTTCTGGTCGATCGAGACCGCGGGCGACAGCCCGTCGATGAAGTCCACGTCGGGCTTGTCCATCTGGCCGAGGAACTGCCGCGCGTAGGCGGACAGCGATTCCACGTACCGCCGCTGGCCCTCGGCGAAGATGGTGTCGAAGGCCAGGCTTGACTTACCCGAGCCGGACAGCCCGGTGAAGACGATCATGGCGTCCCGCGGCAGGTCGAGCGAGACATCCTTCAGGTTGTGCTCGCGGGCGCCGCGAACGACAAGCCGGTCAGCCACTGCGCCTCTGCTCTCTTAGGGGCTCGGAAGTTGATATACGGATCGCCTGGCGATGGTAGCCGGGGGTCTGACATTTTGGAGGACTCCGCGTCCCGGGGAACACAAGCGCCGCACTATCTATGAGCGCCGGATCAGCCGCTGTTATGCCCGCCCCGTCTACCTCACGATAGCGAAACGCGCCGCTCCGCCTGCGTCCGTCCCCTGGTCGGCCCAGGTGAGATGGCTCGCGCGGCGGTCATGACGACGAATCGGTGCTGACCGGACGCTCACGTAGATGTGAATCGGAGCTAAATGGGGCTGGGCGGGTCAGGAAGTCGGCGGCGGGTGCCGACGCCGAGGCCGGGTGGCCTTCTGGTAGAGGAAGCTGGCCGCGGCCAGGTCCTCGGCGGCCAGGCCGAGTGATTCGAACACGGTGATCTCGTCAGCACCGGCGCGCCCGGGGGCGGTGCCGACGAGGATCTCGCCGAGTTCGGCCCGGACCGGGTTGATCACCCCTTCACCCTGCGCGAGCAGAAATCAGCTAACCTCGTGGCTGACCGACTCGCGGCTGTCCGCGAAGACGGCCGCCTCGGCCATGATCGCGGTGTCGAGCTCCCTGTCCCCCGGCACGCAGGCGCCGACCGCGTTCACGTGCGCGCCCGGGGCCAGCCATTCGCGGCGCAGCACCGGGCACGGACGAGCTGGTGGCGGTCACCACGATGTCCGCGCCGTCGACGGCGGCGGGCACCTGGTCGTACGCGGTGACCGGCTGGCCGAGCTGGCCGGTCAGCTCGGCGGCCACCTCGCGGGTCCGGGCCGGGTCGCGTCCGGCCAGGCGGATCCCGGTCAGCGTCCGGCCAAGCCGCGATGGCGTGCGCGTGCGCCCGGCCCTGCACGCCGGTGCCGATGACGGCCAGTTCGGCCGCGCGTCCGGCCTGAGCCAGCAGGTCCGTCGCCACCGCGGAGACGGCGGCGGTCTGACCTCGGTGATGGCGGACGCGTTGATCAGCGCCAGCGGCTCCCGGTGCGCACGTCGGACAGCAGCACGCCGCCCTGGTGCGCGTCCTTGCCGATGGCCGGGTTGCCCGGCGTGATGACCAGCGCCTTCAGCCCGTAGCCCGCCTCCGGGGAGTAGGACGGCATCAGGCCCATGAAGCCAAGCCGCGTCCCGCGGCCTGACGACCGTCCGCAGCGGCTGCTGGATCTGGCCGCGGGCCAGCCCGGCCAGGGCCTCGCGCATGACGTCGGCGCACTCGGTGTACGTCAGCAGCTCGCGCACGTGCTTGCTGGCCAGGACGAGTATCTTCACGAGGGCCTCCAGCCCGGTCGGCGTGTACCCGCGGGGCAAAGCGGCGGCGCTGGCGCGGATCACCAGCTCCGTTCGGTAGTAAGGTTTTCAAGTGACCTATACCGGAGAAGTACGTGTCGGCGGTCCGTCCGACGCGCGGGACATCGACGGCCTGACCGTGACCAAGATAGCCGTGGGTCCCATGGACAACAACGCCTACCTGCTGCGCTGTGCCGAGCACCGGCCAGGCCTTGCTGATCGACGCGGCCAATGAGGCGGACCGGCTGATCGAGATGATCGGTGACATACCGGTCGGCACGATCGTGACGACGCACCGCCACTTCGACCACTGGCAGGCGCTTCCCGAACTGCAGACGCGCACCGGCGCGGTGGTGGTCGCGCACCCGGCGGACGCGGACGAACTGCCGGTCGAGGTCGGGCACCGCGCCGAGCACGGCGAGATGCTGACCTTCGGGGACTGCTCGGTGTCGCTCGTCCACCTGCGCGGGCACACGCCGGGCAGCCTGGCCGTGGTCTACGACGCCGGCGGTACGGCTGGCTGACTCGCCGCACGTGTTCACCGGGGACTCGCTGTTCCCCGGCGGCGTGGGCAAGACCAGACTCGCCCGAGGACTTCACCTCGCTGCTCACCGACGTGAGCCGAGCGCCTGTTCGGCCCGCTACCCGACGCCACCTGGGTGTATCCGGGGCACGGCAACGACACCACGCTGGGAACGGAGCGCCCGCACCTCGGCGAGTGGCGCGAACGCGGCTGGTGAGGTCCGCCGAGGACGTCGTCGGCCTGCCGCCGAGCGCGGACGACGGCCTGGTTCGCGCCTACCGTGAGCGCACGCCGGGCTCGGCCGCCTCGTTCGAGGCGGCGCGGCGGGGTGCTGCCCAGGGGCGAGACCCGGGCGGTTACCAGCTACCCGCCGTACCCGGTGATCGTCACCGAGGGGCACGGCGCCCGGCTGACCGACGTCGACGGCCACGTCTACCTGGACCTGGTCAACAACTACACGGCGATGGTGCACGGCAGCGCCTTCGCCCCGGCCACCGAGGCCGTGGCCGACCTGCTGCCGCACGGGTTCGCGTTCGCGAGCCCGCATCCCTACCAGGTCGCGCTGGCCGAGCTGCTGGCGGCCCGGGTGCCTTCGGTGCAGCGGGTGCGGTTCACCAACTCCGGCACCGAGGCCGCGCTGCTGGCGGCCAGGATCGCCGTGCGGGCGACCGGGCGGCGGCGCCTGCTCATGTTCGACGGCGCGTACCACGGCAGCGCGACGCTGTTCCTGCCCGGCTCCCCGGACGTGGTCCGGGTGCCGTGGAACGACCTGGACGCCGTGACCGCGCTGCTCGGCGGGGCCGGTCACGACGTCGCCGCGGTATTCGCCGAACCGTTCCTCGGCTGCATGGCGGAGTCCGGTAAGCCGCGCCCGGGTTCCTGGCCGCGGTGGCCGCACCTGGCCCGGGACCGTGACGTGCTGTTCGTGCTGGACGAGGTGCAGGGGCTTCGCAACGGGTTCGGCGGCGAGCAGGGCAGGCTCGGGCTGACGCCGGACCTGACGCTGCTCGGCAAGATCATCGGCGGCGGCTTCCCGATCGGCGCCGTCGGCGGCCGGGCCGACCTGCTCGAGCTCACCGTCGCCGCCATGACGCCCGGATACGTTACGCACGCGGGCACCTTCAACGGCCATCTGGTCGCCGCCGTGGCTAAGCGCGATGACGCTGCGGCACCTCGACGCCGCCGCGATCTCGCGGCTGAACGACTCGCGGCGGCGGCGCTGGCGGACCAGATCGTTGCGGGCGCGGGCGCGGCCGGGGTGCCGGCCGAGGTCACCCGGGCGGGCTCGATCATGAACGTGCACCTGGACGGACCGCTGGCCCGGGCAGCTGGCCGACCTGCACCTGGCCCTGCTGCTCAACGGCGTCTACACCACCCCGCGGGGCATGATCAACCTGTCCACCGCGCTCAGCCCCGGCGACCTCGACGACATCGCGGCCGCCTACGCCACCGCCTTCACGATGGTCCGCGCGGCCTGAGGGCACGCGTTGCATGATCGTGGCCAGTTTGCGGGCAGATAGCACCGGTTTCTGGCCACGATCATGAAGCTGAGCCGCTCGGGCGGGCGGAGTTTGGGGCGGGAGGGGCGAGAGGGCATCGGCTCGGCGGGGTCGGAGGCGCGGGTTACGCCGACCTTGAGGCGGCCGAGGACCATGGCTCCAGGCTCCCTCCATGAACATGGCCTGGGCGGGCGAGTCGACCAGCTGGTGCACCTCGACGTGCGAGCCGCCATCCCGAGGCTGGATCCGCAGGTAGCCGGTCATCTCGCCGCCGGGGACTGGCACGTTGCCGTCCTCGAAGTCCCAGCGCATCACGATGAGCTCGGGCGGGCAGACCAGCTCGTACCGGCCGCGCACGTTCGTCCCCCATTCCATCGTGCAGGCGAAGCGGCCGTCTCGCAGCGGTGACGGGCACGCCGAGCCAGCGGGAGTAGACCGCGGGGTCGGTGAAGGCGGCGAACGTCACCTCCTGGCTCGTGTCCACGTCCGTGCTGGCGACCACGACAGGGGTGGTGCGCACGTCCGCCGAGGCACGCTCGGGGGACGCCGGGTCGTGATCGGCGTTGGTCCACCGGTCCGCGCTCCCGCCGAGCGCGGCGCGCAGGCCCGCGGAGCGCGTCCCGGCGGGCGCGGTAGCGGCGCGAGGTACCGACCGCCGTGCTCTCGGCCAGGCTAAGCCTCGCGCAGGACGGCCAGGTGCTGGGAGATGGTCGGCTTGGTCACCGGGAACGCCGCGGCGATCTCCCCGCCGACAGCTCACGGTCCCAGATCAGGCCCAGGATCTCGCGCCGGACCGGTGAGGTCAGCGCCGCCAGCACCTTCTGGATATCGCGCACGTCACCTTCTGCCCCGTGCCTTGCATGCCGCACCCGCGAAACTATACGCTTGCGGCTTGTTCGGTCCTTAACTAATTTAGCAGTTACCGAACAATACAGGTCAGGCGCTACTGCGCGGCTGCCCCAGGGGAGGACATATGGACATCTGGCCGACGGTGCACGCCGAGCGCAAGGCTCTCGCGGACGACCTGCGGAACCTGGGCACCGAGGAGTGGGCGACACCCTCACTGTGCGGCGATTGGACGGTCCGCGACGTGCTGGCCCACATGACCTCGGCCGCCAAGCTGACGCCGCCCGTGTTCTTCGGCAAGATGATCGGCTCCGGGTTCAGCTTCGACAAGGTCCAGGAGAAGGGCGTCGCCGCGAACCGGGCGCGTCCCCGGCCGACACGCTGGCCAACTTCGAGTCGGTGGTGACCTCGGTGAAGCACCCGCCGGGCCCGACGCAGACCTGGCTGGGCGAGACGATCGTGCACAGCGAGGACATCCGCCGGGCCCTCGGCATCCAGCACAAGTACCCCGCCGACGCGGTCGTGACGGTGGCGGACTTCTACAAGGGCTCGAACCTGCTCATCGGCTCCAAGAGCCGGATCGCCGGGCTCACGTTGCGGGCCACCGACGCGAACTGGAGCCACGGCACCGGCCCCGAGGTGTCGGGCCCCATCCTGTCGCTGGTCATGGCGATGACGGGCCGCAAGCAGGCGGATGACGATCTGGTATAGCGACGGCGTGGCCACGCTGCGGTCGCGCTCCTGACGCGGCTCCGGTCAGTGCTCCCCCGGCTGAACAGGGGCACGAAGATGTGGGCCAGCGGCCCGATGCAGACCGCGTAGGCCACGGTACCGACGCCGACGGTACCGCCGAGCAGCCAGCCGTACCAGCAGCACCGTGGCCTCGATGCAGGTGCGCACCACGCGGATCGAATGACCGCGGGCGGCGAACCCGGTCATCAGCCCGTCCCGCGGGCCCGGGCCCGAGGCCCGCGCCGATGTACAGGCCGGTCGCGACGCCGTTCAGCACCACCCGGACGCCATGACGGCGACCTGCACCGGGAGCGAGTGCGGCGGGGCACCACGGCGAGGACCAGGTTGATAACCGCCCCGACCAGCACGACGTTGCACAGCGTGCCGAGGCCGGGCCGCTGCCGCAGCGGGATCCAGAGCAGCAGCACCACCGCCCCCGCGATGATCGCCCAGGTCCCGACGGGCACGCCGGTCCGCCGGGCCAGGCCCTGGTGCAGCACGTCCCACGGGTCGACGCCGAGCCCGGCCAGCAGCAGCATCGAGTCGCTGATCCCGTACAGGATGAGGTCAGAGCGAAGAGCTGGACCAGGCGACGCGGCATACAGCCAGGTTGTCAGCTTGGTGCCGGTGGCGACAGTGCCGGTCCGTTCGGCATTGGACCGAAATCAGGCCGAACGGGCCCGCGGTGACTGCCCCGAGTCAGGACCCGCCCGCGATGCCCCGGGCGTCGAAGGCCACCTTGATGCGGGTGATCTTGCCGTCCTCGACGTGCATCCAGTTCGCCACCGGGACCGGATCGGCCACGCTGGTGGACAGGTCGAACCAGGTCAGCACGTCAGGCTCGTCATGGAATACTCTGCGCACGTCGAGGCCGGTCATGATCTGCGCCATGCCCTGCAGCCCGCGCAGGCAGTCGTCGCCGCCTCGCACCCGGGCGAGCGGCCCGGCGAAGTCCACGTCGTCGGCCAGCACCGAACGCAGCCGACCGAAGTCCCGCGCCTTCCAGGCGTCGAAGTAGGTTGCGGCCACCGCCGCGGCGTCCGTCATGACACCATCCTCCTGTCGTATCGCTTCCCTGCCAGCCTGCCGCGCGTCCTCGTAGAAGTCCAAGAGATAGATCTTCTAGTTCCCGGAAGCGCTAGTTATAGCTGCTGGCGGTAGCGCAACTCGCGGACATTGCCGAGGCCGGTGAGCACGTTGCTGGCGCCGTCCGGCGCGAACCCGGCCCGCTCGTAGAAACGGCGGGCGCGCCGGTTGTCCCGCAGCACCCACAACGTGATGGACGAGTAGCCGAGCGGCCACCGACCGGGCCAGGACCCGGTCCATCAGCGCGCGCCCGGTGCCGGTCGACCACCAGGCCGGGCGGACGTACAGCGCGTAGAGTTCGGCGACCCGGCGTTCCTCGCCGTCCGTGCTCAGCGGATGCGGCCACGGCGCGCCCAGCACGTCCGTCTCCGGGCCGAAGGCCGCGTAGCCGACGATGCCGGCTGCGTCCTCGCCGTCGGGAACGGCCACGATCATGCGCTGCCACGGTCGGGTCCTGAACGACTGCCGCACCCGGGCGCCGCCGTCGAGAGCGGTGACCCGGTCGATGATCTCGTCGGCGATGATGCCCGCGTACGCGCCGAACCAGCTGTCCCGCTGCACCTCCGCGATCTGCGCCGCGTCCGCCGCCGAACCGGCCCGGATCACCACCACCCGGACAAAGCTAGCGAACTCCGCAGGGCGAGGAAGAAGTCCACCTGGTCGTCCAGGCGGGAAAGGTCGCGCCCGGTCAGCTCCTCGATCCGCCTGATCCGGTAGCGGACGGTGTTGACGTGGACATACATCCTGACCGCGCATGCGTTCCACGATCCGGAGCAGGCCAGGAACTCCCGCAGCGTCGGCAGCAGCTCGGCCCGGTGCTGGTCGTCGTAGGCCAGCAGCGGGCCGAGCAGGCGCTCGCGGAACGAGCGCAGCACGCCGGCCGGGCACGGTGGCCAGCAGGAGCTCGTGCGAGGCCACCTCGTCGCTGGTCACGACCGAGATGGCCGAGGTGCCGCCCAGCCCGGCCAGCCGCAGCGCGGCCAGCCGCCGCGCGCTGCCCGCCTCGTGCAGCGCGCCGGGCAGCGCGGTCACGCTCTCGGCTCGACCCGCTCACCCCCACGGCGAGCCTGATCCGGGAGCGGTCCGACTCCACCACCGGCTGGGCCGCGCGGATCGTGGCGGCGAACCGGTGCGCGGCCGACGCGCCGTCATCCGGGGACTCGTCCGGGACTCGTCCGGGCCAGTCGCCGGGAGCGGGGACCAGCACCACGATCTCGTCGCCCAGCGGTGCGACCAGGGCGTCCTCCGCAGCTGGCCAGACCAGCTCCCCGGCCAGGTCGCAGCGCCAGCGCTCGGCGTTCGGCCCGGTCACCCGGTCGGCCTCCGCGGTCACGGCGGCGACCAGGTAGCGGCCGTCGGGCGGCAGCCCGGCCGCGCGCATCAGCGAGGCGATCTCGGCTAAGCGCGGCGCGCCGTCGCCACCCCCGGACGCGAGCATGGTGACGATCGCCTCGGCCAGCTTGCCGTCCCCGGTGCGGGCGGCGTTCAGCCTGGCCCGTTCGAGCGCCACGTCGGCGGCCAGCTCAGCCACGGATTCCCGCAGCTCATGCGGCCAGTCCTGCTCGCGTGCCCGCGCAGGCGAGGAACCAGCCGGTGATCCTCGGCTCGCCGCCCACCCCGAACAGCGAGTACTTTCCCGCGCCCTCCCCGCGACGCTGACCCCGGTGGCGGGCATCCGGTCGGCCCTGAGGTACTCGCACGCCAGCCGGAGCGCCAGCGGCCGGGGCAGCGACGGGCCGGTCCCGCCGATGACCCGGCCGAGCCCGGTCAGCAGCCAGCATTCGGCTCCGAGCTCCCGGCTCATCAGCCGGAACATCGCATCAGGTCGGCGCCCTCGGCCACCGCCGACAGCAGCAGCCTGCGACGACCGAGGACCCGGGTCATCTCGGTCGCCCGGTCACCGCTGAGCCGCCGTCCCACCTCCTCGGTGACGGCGGCGAACGAGGTCTCGGCCTGGCACCGCGAGCAGCGGCAGTCCATGCCGCCCGCACGCCTGGAGCACCTCGTCCGGCACCTTGCCCAGCGCCTCGCCCGCGCCGAGCGCCGCGACCCCGCCCGGGCCAGGGCCGACACGAACCGGTCGGCGTCGCCGGGCGTACGGCACCAGATCAGGCCGGTCAGCACCAGGTCCCCTGGTGTCAGGTAACGGCTGGGGTCGGGCAGGTCGGTGGTGTACACGCGGAGGATGGCCCGGTCCATGCCTCAGCGACGTCGGTGAGCAGCCTAGAGGCCCAGATCGGGCACGTCGAGCAGTTCCCTGACCCGCACGGACTCACTACCCTCCCACGGTGAAGCGTTCCCGGCACCTAACCGCCGCCGTTTAGCGAAAGCTACAAAACGGCCTGAGTTGAGGTTACCGGCGATTGAGCAGCTGGCGGCTACCCGGCGTCCGGCGGCGCCTGATTGGATGTCGGAATGGCGCAACGTGAGCCCGCAGGCGTCCGCGACCCTGGGTTCCTTCAACGCCGCCCCGGCGCAAGACGCCGAGCGGACCGCCCTGGCCTGCTGTGCGTCCAGGACCTTCGCGAAGGCGGTCGCCGACGGCAGGCCCTACCCGGACCCGGCCGCGCTGCTGGCCGCGGTCGACGCCACGTTCAAGGGCTCTGAACTGGGACGATATCGTCGAGGCCATGAACGAGCACCCGCGCATCGGCGACCGCGCCGTCCGCGGCGGGATGTCGGCGGCGGAGCAGTCTGGCGCGTCGGCGGCCAGCGACGAGGTCCGGCAGGGACTGGCGGACGGCAACCTGGCCTACGAGCAGCGCTTCGGCCATATCTTCCTGATCTGCGCCAGCGGCCTGTCCGGCCAGGAGATGCTGGAGCAGCTCCGGGCCCGGCTGGAGCACGACGATGAAGCCGAACGGACCGTGGTACGCGACGAGCTGAGGAAGATAACCCGCCTGCGAATGACGAAGATGCTCAACTCTATGACGCTGTCTACGCACGTACTCGACGCGACGACCGGGCGGCCCGCCGCGGGCGTCCAGGTCCGGCTCGAACACGGCGCCGACGTCGGGTGGGCACCGGTCGAGCCGGGGCCAGACGGACGCCGACGGGCGGCTCAGGCTGTCCGGCCCCGGGGGTGCCGCCGACTTCGAGCCCGGCGTGTACCGCATCACGTTCGGCACCGGCGCGTACTTCACGGCTCGCGGCGTGCCGTCGTTCTACCCCGAGGTCACGATCACCTTCGAGATGACCGCGCGGGACGAGAGCACTACCACGTGCCGCTGCTGCTCAGCCCCTACGCCTACTCCACCTACCGGGGAAGCTGATCAGCGGCGAGCCCGTCGTGATCGAGAACTGCGCGATCGCGACCATGGACGGCCCGCGGCACGGCTCAGGGCGGCACCGAATACCGCAGCGGCCACGTCACGGTGACCGGCGACCGGATCACCGCTGTAGGCGAGGGCCCAGCCAGTAGCGTGCCCGACGGCGGCGAGCTGCGCACCGTCGACGCCGCCACGGCCGCCCGCGAGGTCGAGGCGGCCGGCTTCGGCTGGTCGGTCCCGAGCCGAGCTGAGTTAGCCGCCCGCCATCGCGCCGACGATCAGGTACGGCTCGGCGCTGGCCGCTGACGGCCTCGGGCAGCGGGGCGTCCGGCTGCTCGTGCGACAGGTCCTCCTCGCAGGCGAAGAACCTGATGAACGCGCGGCGTTTTCCGGTCCGCTGGTCGCGGATGGTGCCGCGCAGCATCGGGTACCTGGCCTCCAGCGCGTCGAGCACCGCGCACTGGGTGACCCGCCCGGGCACCTGGAGTTCAACCTCGCCCTGAACCCGGGCCAGCGTCCGCAGGTGCGCGGGCAGCGCCACCGGTATGACGTCAGCGTGCGCCGGTCATGGCAGCGTCTGCACCTCGACGGACAGCACGGCGGGAAGGTCACGGACGATCGGCGCCCAGCTGTCCCCGGCGTCGGGCGAGGCGTACACCTGGCCGCCGGTGGTGCCGAAGTAGATTCCGCAGGAGTCCAGCGAGTCGACGGCCATCGCGTCGCGGAGCACGTTGACGTAGCAGTGCTCCTGCGGCAGGCCCTGGGTGAGCGGCTCCCACTCGTCCCCGCCGGTGCGGCTGCGGTAGACGCGCAGCTTGCCCTCCGGCGGGAAGTGGTGCGAGTCGCTGGTGATCGGCACCACGTAGACGGTCTCCGGCTCGTGCGCGTGCACGTCGATCGGGAAGCCGAAGTCGGTCGGCAGGTCGCCGCTGACCTCGTGCCAGGACTCCCCGGCGTCGTCGCTGCGCATCACGTCCCAGTGCTTCTGCATGTACAGCACGGACGGGCGCGGACGGGTGCATCGCCAGGCGGTGCACGCAGTGGCCGACCTCGGCCGCGGGATCCAGGATCCCCTCCGAGCGCAGGCCCTGGTTTACCGGCCGCCAGGTCTCGGCCGCCGTCGTCGGACCTGAACGCGCCCGCGGCCGAGATCGCCGTGAAGATCCGCCCCGGCGAGGACGGATCCAGGATGATCGTGTGCAGGCACATCCCGCCCGCGCCCGGCTGCCACGACGGCCCCGACTTGTGGCCGCGCAGGCCGGGCAGTTCCTCCCAGTGCTTCCCGCCGTCGGCGGACCGGAACAGCCCGGCGTCCTCCACCCCGGCGTAGACCGTGTCCGGGTCGTCCAGCGACGGCTCCAGGTGCCAGACCCTGGCGAACTCCCACGGGTGCGGCGTCCCGTCGTACCACTGGTGCGTGCCTAAGCCTCGCCCTGGTAACTGAAGTCGTTGCCGACCGCCTCCCAGCTGGCGCCGCCGTCGTCGGATCGCTGGATCAGCTGGCCGAACCAGCCGTTGGATTGCGACGCGTACAGCCGGTCCTGGTCGGCGGGCGACCCTTTGAGGTGGTAGATCTCCCAGCCCGGGAAGTGCGGCCCGCTGACGTCCCACTGGTCGCGCTTCCCGTCCGACCTGAGCACGAAAGCGCCCTTGCGCGTTCCCACGAGTACTCGTACACCGCTCATCGGCAACCCCTTCCGGAGGCGAGCTGACACAATTCTGCGTCGTACCGACGATGAACAGGCTCTGAATTCATCGGTCAATTCGAAAAAGCAACCGAAGCTTGCGACAGGAAATCATTGGTTGCCGGGTCACCTGCGCTGAGGAGCGGCGAGGGGCAGGAGCGGCCATGAGAGACTGGCCGCTGTGCGTACAGAAGGCCTCCGGTTCGACGTCAACTGCTCGATCTTGTTCACCGAGCTGCCGCTGCTGGAGCGGCCCGGGGCCGCGCGGGCCGCCGGGTTCGGCGCGGTGGAGTTCTGGTGGCCGTTCACCGACCCGGTGCCAGCGGACCGCGAGGTCGACGCCTTCACCGGGGCGCTCGCGGACGCCGGGGTGCAGCTCGCCCTGCTGAACTTCGCCGGGGGCGACATGGCGGTAAGCGACCGCGGGCTGCTGGCGCTGCCGGAGGGTTCAGCCGCGTTCCGGGACAACATCGACGTCTGCGTGGGGATCGCGGCACGGACCGGGTGCACCATCCTCAACGCGCTGTACGGCAACCGCGCCGACGGGCTTTCCCGGCAGCAGCAGGACGAGCTGGCCGCGGAGAACCTCGCGCTGGCCGCGCGGGCCGCAGCGGGGGCCGACGCCACGGTGGTCGTGGAGGCGCTGAACTCCTACGACAGCCCGCGTGCGGCGCTGGTCTCCAGCCGACGCGCGCTGGAGGTGATCAGCCTGGTGCGAGCGCAAGTACGGCGTGGCCAACGTTGCCTTCCTGGCCGACCTGTACCACCTGGGCAAGATGGGCGAGGACCTACCGGGCACGCTGGCCCGTGAGGCGGCCAGCATCGCCCACATCCAGATCGCGGACGTCCCGGACCGCGGCGCCCCGGCACGGGCGAGCTGGACTACGAAGCGCTGTTCGGTCAGCTCTCCAGGCAGGGGTATGTCGCTGGATCGGCTGCGAGTACAAACCGACCGACCCGGCGGACAGCTCGACGAGCTTCGGCTGGAGCGAGCCAGATGAGGTATGACCTGGTAGTCCGGTCCCGCCGGGCGGTGCTGCCTGACGGCACGAGGGCGGCGGCGGTCGCGGTCAGCGGCCCGGTCATCGCGGCCGTCGAGGACTACGGCGCGCCGCTGGAGGCCAGCCGCGACGTCGACCTCGGCGACCTTCGCGCTGCTGCCCGGCCTGGTCGACACGCACGTGCACGTCAACGAACCCGGCCGAACCGAGTGGGAGGGTTCGCCACCGCCACCAGCGCGGCCGCGGCGGCGGGGTGACCACGATCTGCGACATGCCGCTCAACTCGCTCCCGCCTACCACGTCGGTGGCGGCGCTGGAGGAGAAAGCGCGCGGCGGCGGCCGGGAAGTGCTGGGTCGACGTGGCGTTCTGGGGCGGCGCGGTGCCGGGTAACGAGGCCTCGCTGCGGCCGCTGCACGAGGCCGGGGTGGTCGGGTTCAAGTGCTTCCTGCTCGACTCCGGGGTGCCCGAGTTCCCGCCGCTGGACGCGGCCGGGCTGCGGACGGCGCTCGGCACGCTGGCCGAGGTGGACGCGCTGCTGATCGCGCACGCCGAGGACGCGGCGGAGATCAAGGACATGAAGCCGGGGTCCGGCCGCGACTTCGGCTCGTTCGTGGCGTCCCGGCCGCCGGTCGCGGAGCGGCGCGCGATCGAGAAGGTGATCTCGGCCGCGGCCGCCACCGGGGCGCGGGCGCACATCGTGCACCTGTCCGCGGCCGAGTGCGTGGCCATGATCTCCGGCGCGAAGGCGGCGGGCATCCGGCTCACCGCCGAGACCTGCCCGCATTACCTGTACTTCGCGGCCGAGCAGGTGCCCGACAGGGCGACCGAGTTCAAGTCCTGCCCGCCGATCAGGGATTCGGTCAACCGGGAGGCGCTGTGGCGCGGGCTCGAGGCGGGCGCGATCGACTGCGTGGTGTCCGATCACTCCCCTGCCCGCCCGAGCTGAAGTCCTTCGGCTCCGGGGATTTCGGCGCGGCCTGGGGCGGCATCGCCTCGCTTCAGCTCGGCCTGTCCGTGGTGTGGACGGCTGCTCGGCGCCGCGGCTGGACGCTGGACGACATTGCCGGGTGGATGGCGTCCGCCCCGGCCGCGCTCGCGGGCCTCGTTAAGCCAAGGGGCGGCTGGCGGCCAGGTGTGACGACGCGGACCTGGTGGCCTTCGACCCCGACGAGACGTTCGTCGTGGATCCCGCCACGCTGCGGCACAGGCGCGGTCACCCGTACGCCGGGAAGACGCTGACCGGACGCGTGAGGCAGACGTGGCTGCGCGGTACGCCGCTGCTTGAGGGTGAAAGTGAAGCGCCAGTTGGGCGGCTGCTAAAACGGGGATGAATCCGGGGTATGGATGAGCAGCTTCTCCCCGATTTGCTCCAGCTGCGCGGGTCCGTCGTGGGGGCCAGCGACGAGTTCTTCGCCGCGAAGGAGAACCTGACCAAGGCGGCCGCGCCGGTCTTCGTGCCGGATGCCTACGGCGCCAAGGGGCAGGTGTACGACGGGTGGGAGACCCGGCGGCGGCGCGGGCCCGGCGGGAAGCTGCCGGATCGCTCGGCTCGCGACTGGGTCATCGTCCGGCTCGGCGTGCCGGGCGTGGTGCGCGCCATCGTGGTCGACACGGCGTTCTTCACCGGCAATTTCCCGCAGGCGTGCTCGGCGGACGCGTGTTCGGTGACCGGCTACCCCGCGTTCGAGGAGCTCGCCGCGGACTCCGAGGCCGTGGCCTGGCGGGAGATCGTGCCGCGCGGACTGGTGACCGGCGACGCGCGGCACGCGTTCAAGGTGAGCTGCAGGCGCAGGTACACCCACGTCAGGCTGAATATCTTCCCCGACGGCGGGGTGGCGCGGCTGCGCGTGCACGGTGAGTGGTGCCGGATCCGGCCATGCTCGAGGGCCTCACCGTCGACCTCGCCGCGCTGGAGAACGGCGCGGACGTGGCGGTCAGCAGCGACCGGAACGACTTCTCCGCGCCGCGCAATGTCATCTCCCCGGCCTGTCGCGGGTGATGGGCGAGGGCTGGGAGACCCGCAGGCGACGCCAGACCGGGGCACGAGTGGCTGGTCGTCCGGCTGGCCGGGCACGGCGTCATCGACGTCGCGGAGATCGACACCTCCTGGTACCGGGGCAACCAGCCGGAGAGCGCGTCGCTGCAGACGCTGGACGCCACCACCGGCGCCTCGCTCACCGACAAGTCCGCCTGGCGCGAGTTGCTGCCGCCGGTCCGCCTGCTGCCGGACACGCCCCACCGGTTCCGCGTGACCGGCCAGCCAGCTACCCACGTGCGGCTGAACATCTTCCCGGACGGCGGCGTCGCCCGGCTGCGGCTGTACGGCTCGCTGACCGACGACGGCCTCGCCGCCGCCCGCCGCCGCTGGGATGAAACCGCCTGAACCGTATCAAGTGACGAGAGCCCGGGGCGTGATCTCATTAGGCAAATGAGCCACGTGGTGGTCGCTCCGGACAAGTTCAAGGGAACGCTCACCGCGGCCCAGGTGGCCGTCCACGTGGCCGCCGGGCTCGGCCGGGCCTGCCCGGGGGTGAAGACAGTCAGGTCCCGGTGGCCGACGGCGGCGACGGCACCGTCGATGCGGCCGAGGCCGCCGGGTACCGCCGCATCGAGATCGGGGTCCGCGGGCCGACCGGCAGTGCGGTGACCGCCTCGTTCGCCCTGCTCGACGGGACCGCCATCATCGAGTCCGCGCAGGCCTGCGGGTTGACCAGGCTGCCCGGCGGCACGCCAGCCCCGCTCACCGCGACCAGCCGCGGCGTCGGCGAGCTCATCCTCGCCGCGGTCCGGATGCGCGCGAAGCGGATCGTGCTCGGCCTGGGCGGCGTGGCCTGCACCGACGGCGGCGCGGGCCTGGTCACCGCGCTGGGCGGCAGGCTGGTGGACGCGTCCGGGACCGAGCTCCCGCCGGGCGGGGCGGCGCTGGCCCGGCTGGACCACATCGACGACTCCCGGCTCAGGGACCTGTCGGCACTGGCACCGAGATCGTCGCGGCCACCGACGTGAACAACCCGCTGCTCGGGCCGCGCGGCGCCGCCGCGGTCTACGCGCCGCAGAAGGGCGCCTCGGCGCAGGACGTGACGCTCCTGGAGGAGGGCCTCGCACGCTGGGCGGACGTGACCGAGCGGTCGTTCGGCTTCGTCAAGCGGGACGAGCCCGGCAGCTAGGCGCGGCGGGCGGCCTGGGTTTCGCGGCGCTCGGGTTCCTCGGCGCGGCCGTGCAGCCGGGCATCGAGCTGCTGCTGGACCTGCTCGCGTTCACCGGTAGGCTGCCCGGCGCGCGCCTGGTGATCACCGGTGAGGGCGCGCTCGACGAGCAGACGCTGCACGGCAAGGCCCCCGCCGGAGTGGCGCGCGCGGTGGCGGCCGCCGCGCCGGGGTGCCGGTGGTGGCGGTCGCCGGGGTGTGCTCGCTGTCCTCCGAGCAGCTACGTTCGGCCGGCATCGCTCAGGCCTACGCGCTCGCCGACATCGAACCCGACCTGACCCGCTGCCTGGAGCAGCCCGGTCCCCTGCTGGAGGAACTGGCCGGGCACATCGCCCGCGACTGGCTCGCGCCGTAACGCCTGCGCTGGTCAGCTGCCGGTGCACGCCTGGCTCGCCTGGACCAGGCCGAACTCAGGCCGATGGCGATGCCGCCTTGCTTCGGATGCTCGAGGCGGTAGGCGGCGATCTGCACAGCAGCGGCGTCGGCGGGCGAGGGCCGACGGGTGGATGACGAGGGTTGGTTCGCGGTATCCCACGGGCATCCCGATGACGCTGTTGGTCAGGGCGGCGCTCGGCTTGGAGTAGTTCCGGCAGGCCGAGGTTCTGCTGGTCGTCGAAGGTGACGGTGGCCCGCACGCCGTCGGCGCGGAGCGTGCGCTGCAGTCCGGCCGGGTCGGTGAGCTGGCGGATGGTGACGAGGATCGCGTCGTCGCCCTGCCACAGCCACCGTCAGGCGGCCAGGTGCGCTCCCGGCTGGTGGCTCGCTGGCAGCAGCGCGGTCACGGCCACCGCCGTCCCGGCCGCGACAGCTACCGCCCCGGCCACGCGGGAAGTAGGCGGCAGGCGCGCACGGCGCGGCCGCGGCGCACGATCTGCTCGGGCGGCGTGTCCATGCGGACAGCTGGCGAAGGTTTCCCTGACCGCCGTGAGCAGCGTGTCGTCGTTCATGATGAAGGTCTCCTGCGGTAGGACGGGCATGAGGTCGTGGCGCAGCGCGGCGATGGCGCGGGCCAGATGAGCGGTGACCGTGCCCGGTGCGATGCCGAGCACCTCCGCGGTCCGGCCGGTGTCAGGTCGAGGAACAGGCGCAGCGCGACGACCTGCCGTTGCCGGGCGGGCAGCCGCAGCAGCGCCGCCATGACCCGCGGATCGACAGGGTCGTCACCGACCCCGTCGAGCCGCAGGCGGGCCTACCAGGGTGCCCGGGTCGGGCAGCGGAATCTCCCGGCGGCGCCGCCGCCACCGGGAGACTAGTCGGCGTTCAGCGCGGTGCGGACCACCCACGCCATCGGCGCCGGGTGCTTGCTGACCGTGCGCCACGACGCCCAGGCTCGGGCGAACGCCTCGGCCACGAGATCCTGCGCCGTGTCCTGGTCGCCCACGTTGACCAGGACCGCACGCAGGCAGTCGTTCCTGGACTGGCGGTAGAACTCCGCGAAAGTCGGCTCGCTGGTTGCTCACGCTCTTTCAACGCGCCAGCGCCGCGTCAGCGCCCACCTGGTACCGGTAACGAGCTTGTACTCGGCTGGGGCGGCGGTCACGGCGTCGTCCTCGCTGGGCAGGGCGTGCCCGCGGCCGGCGGCGGCCTTGCGCAGGCGGGCGGCCAGCACCTCGTCGGTGAGCACGGCGCGCACCGCGTCGGCCAGTCGCCGCGCGTCACCGGGCGGGACGAGTACGGCGGCGTCCTCGCCGGTGAGCACAGGGCGTGCCGCCGACGCGGGTGGCCACGATGGGCACTCCGGCGCGCAGGGCTTCCTGCAGGATGAGCGGCTGGCCTTCCCACGTGCTGGGCAGGACGAACACCGCGGCCGCGGCCAGCAGGGCGGGGATGTCGTCGCGGTGCCCGGCGAACCGCGTGTCGAGCCCGAGGCGGGCCGCCTGGCTCTTCAGGCTGGCCTCGAGCGGGCCTCGCCCGCGATGACCAGGAGGGGCTCGGGCCGCAGGTCCCGCCAGTCGAGCGGCCGCCTCCAGCAGGGTGCCGAACCCCTTCTGCGGCGCCAGTCGAACCGCCGCGAGCACCAGCGGGCGATCCGGGTCAAGCTCGCCCGGCAGCGGCCGGGCCGCGGACGCTTCCGCGGGAACGCTTCCGCGGGGACGCCGCCGCCGGGACCAGGGCGCGGCCGACCCGGCGGGCGCCGGCCGCGCGCATGCGTTCTTCCAGGTCCGGCGATACGCAGAGCACCGAGTCGGCGCGGTAAGCCACGATCCGCTCGAGCACGCGGTAGACCGCGCCGGTGGCGCCGCCCGCGGCGAGGCGCGTTGTGCACGGTGACGACCAGCGCGGGCCGCGGGTGGTAGACGGTGGGCCGGACGAACGCCAGCGCGATCGCGGTGAGCGCCAGCTAAGCCCGCAGGCCGTGCGCGTGCGCCACGTCGGGCCGCCAGGCGGCGAGCAGTAAGCGCAGCCGCCGGATCGCGCGCAGGTCGCGGGCGACGCGGGGCCGGTCGGCGATCTCGACCGGGGTGAAGGAGACCTGGCCGTCAAGCCGAGGCAGCTGAACCCGAAGTCGCGGTCGGTCTGCCCGGGGCCGAACACCCCGGCCGCCACGCCCCGCGCCGCCGCGAATGCGCCGCCAGCGTCCGCACGTGCCGGGCGGTTCCGCCGGTGCTGGTGCCGAGCACGAACGCGACCTTCACTGTGCGACCTTCATAGGCGGATCACCTTGCGCGTCACCGCTCGCAGGTCCCCTCCGTCGGCCACCGCCACCACGGCGAGGAAGGCTACCAGCACGGCCGCGCTGGCCAGCAGGCGTGACGCCGACGTTGGGCAGGAAGCCCGTCACCCGCAGCCCGGCCGCGACGCCGAGGTAGAGCCGCGGTCCCGGCTACCGCGTAAGCCAGGCCCGCCAGGGCGGCGCGCGCACAGCCGCGCAGCGCGTCGCAGCCGCGGAACCGGCGGACCAGGAAGAGCAGCGCGACCCCGGAGCCGGTCAGGCCGAGGGTGGTGCCCGCCCGAGCCAGGGGCACCACGGCGGAGCGCGGCACGAACGGCACGATCAGCAGGTCGGCCACGATGACCAGCAGCCAGCCACCGCTGACCGCCAGGGCCGAGGCCCGGCTGCGTCCGTCGGCATAGAGCACCCGGGACAGGTTCGCCGTCAGCCCGTACCCGACGAGCCCGGGCGCGAACGCGGCCAGCGCGATCGCCAGCTGCCGGGCATCGGCGGCCTGGCTGACGTGGGACTGGAACACCCGGGCCAGCGGGACGCAGGTGCCGACCATTCCCGCCACCCCAGCCAGGATGCCACCGTGACCGCCCGGGTCGAGGTGGCGCTGGTGCTCGTCGAAAGCTGTCGGTGCGCGCGGACAGCTCGGGGAAGGCGCTGGTCGCGATCGGCACGGCCAGGACGGCGTACGGCACGAAGAAGACCGCCCAGGCGAAGCTGTAGAGCACCAGCGCTCCGCTGCCGCCGCGCGAGTTGGCCAGCACGATCACCACCGCCACCGAGGCGTCCTGTGCGATCCAGCGTCGCGACAGCAAGCCGCAGCCAGCGAGCGGACCCGGACGCCGATCCCCGGGAAACGCAGCCGGGGCCGCAGCCGCAAGCGCAGCCGGGCGACCGGGATGAGCGGGGTGGCGACCAGCGCCGCCACCCCGGCGGTGGTGCCGACCGCCAGCACGATCCAGGCCGGGGCGGGCACCGGCCAGGTCAGATCCTGGTAGCCGCTCCCCACCACGCCGAACCAAGAAGTACGCGCCGATGACGACCAGGCTGGACAGCACCGGCGCCAGCGCGGGCGCGGCGAACCTGCGGTGCGCCTGCAGGATGCCGTAAGAGCACCACGGCCAGCCGTCCGTAGAGCAGGATCTGCGGCGCGAACACCACCAGCATCCGCGCGCCGAGCGTCACCATGCTCGGCCCGGGGGCAGCCAGGGCGTCCCGCCGAGCAGCACCGATCACCAGCGGCTCGCGCGATGGCCGCGACCACCAGGCTGACCGGGACGCAGCAGCACACGGCCAGGTGAGCAGCGCGGCGGAGGTCCGCCGTACCTGCTCGGGGTCGGATCGCGCGGGACCGGCCAGCACCGGCACCACCACCGCGGTGAGGGCGCCGCCCGCCACGATGTCGTAGATGATGTTCGGCACCATGTTCGCGGTGGTGTACGCGGTGCCCAGGCACACGGGCCTGGACGGTGTGCGCGAACACCACCTGGCGGCCGAAGCCGATGACCCGCGCGAGCATCGTGATCGCGCCGATCAGCAGGGCGGCCCGGCCGATCCCCCGCCCCGCGGCCGAGCGACTCCCCGTTCGGCTACGGGCGTCGCTCACCCGCCCGATTCGGGCCGCTGAGCCGGGATCGTGACCAGGGGCTGCGGCGCGGGCGGCGCTGTCTCGGACGACTCTGTCTCCGGACGGCTGCGTGCGCGAGGCCTGCGGCCGAGCATGTCCAGCCAGTTCCAGCGCCGGGGTGCGCGCGATCACCTTGGTGAAGCTGACCTTCTCGCTCGCCGCGGTCAATGCCGACGATCCCGGCGAGCAGCGGCGATCCGGGCCGACCGGGACAGCGCCGGCCGCCGAGGCGCCGAGCATGGCGCCGAGCGCCGTCGCCGTCGCGTCGCCGAGCATGGCCCGCTCGCCCAGGTCCTCGGGCAGCAGCGCGAGCGCCGCCCCCAGCGGCGCCGCGACGCCGTCACTGCCCGGCCCGCGCCGAGCAGGACGCCGGAGGCGGCCGCGACCTTGATGGCCCGGCCGGGCCGCAGGTCGAACAGGTTGGAGCAGGTTCGCGCCCCCGCCACCAGGTCGGCGTTGAGCATCACGTCCACGGGCGAGCCATGCTACCAGCGCGCGGCGCTGACGATCCCGGTGACGCCGATGCCGCCCAGCTTCACCGCGCCGGTGGTCACCTCGCCCTGCCGCAGCGCGCCGAGGTGGCCGCGGAAGCCGCGGCGGTCCGCCGGACCCGGCCAGGTCGTCGTAGGCCCCGAAGGCCGCCGCGCCCGCTCCGCCCAGGGCCATGGCCGCGGCACGGCGCCAGCCCGACGCGCCCGGCGGACCGGACGCCGGTATCCAGGCCTGAGCGCCGTAGGCCAGCCCAGCCTGAGGCTAGCACAGCCGACTAGTGGCCCCGGCAGCCACCGCGGGCCTCGAGCAGGGTGACAGGCTCGCCGCCGTGTGGTTGGTCCGTGACCAGGTCTTCGGGCCGCCCGGCGGGCGCTAAACCATGGCCGAGTAGGCGAGCCTGGCCGCACCCGCCGCGCAGGCTCCGGCCGCTACTGCGTATCGCCGCTCGCCTCATTGGTCGGCCTTCTTTCTTCTGTCGTCGAGGAGGTGCGTGTCGCTCGCGGAGGCGCTCGGCGTGGGCGCGGGGCTCGGCGCGATGGCAGTAGCGCCGTTGGCGGTGAACCCGTAGCTGCCAGCCTTGCCGCCTAGCCAGCTCCACCGCGAGCGCCTGCATGGCGAGCGGTCTGCCCGGCCGCCAGATCGGCGTCGTCAACCGAGGAAACCCGGCTGGACACGTTGTTGGAGCGCAGCACCGCGATCGGAGGCTGCCCGCGCCGGAGCCCGTCGACGAACCCACCACCACGGTGGCCGCGCTCTTGGCCGCCAGCTCCTGGACCACCGGGACGAGCACACTGGGCGAGCTGGTCCGCGCGCTGCCGTCCGACGGCGCGGTCTGCGGGGTCACCACGACGGCCAGGCTGGTAAGCGTGCCCGGCTAAGCCGCTGGTGCTGAGGAACTGGGACGCGGCGTGGGCCTGCGGCATCGTCGACGCGTCGGTACTGGTGCCCTGGTCGCCGCCGGTTTCCCCCGGCCGCGCGACCCTGGCGCGCTGGTCAGTATCTCGCTCGCGATCAGCTGGGCGGCCTGCTGCTGGTAGGTCGCGCTGGCGTCCAAGCTGGAGGCCGGTCGGCTGGGCCGCGGCCGGGGTGGTCTGGTTCAGGCTGTCCTGGGCGGTGCCGCTGGTGTCGAAAGAACTTCGGCTGCGGGGTTGATCTGCCCGGTAACGGTGGCGCCCGCGTGGATCGCGGCGGCGGTGATGCCGCTGACCACCGAGGACTGCGCCCCCGGCTCCGTGACGATGCAGCAGCCGGTGCCCGGTCAGCAGGTTGTGCAGCAGGGCGGGCTCGACCGCCTGGGCGTACATCTCGCCCTCGGTGGCCTGCTGTTGGGCCGTGTCCCGCTGGCTGCTGACCTGGCCGAGCTCGCTTTGCAGCTTCGAGGTGGTCTTGTCCAGCAAGCTGAACGCCGGGCCTTGCAGCTCGGTCGAGCCGAGCACGATCCCGATCGCCAGTGCCAGGAACACCGCCACGATGGAGACGAGATGGTAACGAAAGTCGATCACTAGGAGTTTTCCGGTCAGCCAGTAGGTAAAGGAATGCCAGGTCGCTTCGAAGTACCTGGCCAGGATGGGGCTGGCGGGCGAGAACACGACGGCGACGAACACGGTCACCGCCGCGGCGAGCACCAGCACCAGCAGCGACCAGCCGGAGATCCGGCTGTGGTAGAACTGGTGCACGCCGCGCGCGTTGACCAGCTTTGATCCCACCCGCAGATGCGTGATGAACGTGCTCGACATCCCCGGCCTCGCCCTTGTCGAGGAACTCCTCGAGCGTTGAGTGGGTGCCCACCACCGCGATCAGGCTAGCGCCCTCTGGCGTCGGCGACGAGCAGGGCGACGTCTTCGCTCGTCCCCGGGGCCGGGAGGGTGACGGCCATCCAGGCCGAGATCACGGACCCGGGCCAGCCCGGGCGCGCGGCCGTCGGGGTAGGCGTGCACGACGAGTTCCGCGCCGCAGCACAGCGCCTCGTCGGACACCGAGTCCATGTCGCCGAGGATGGCATCGGGCTGGTAGCTGCAGCCTCGATCAGCGCGTCCGCCCCGCCGTCCACGGCCACCATCACCGGCTTGTACTCTCGCGGATGTAGGGCCGGAGCGCGGCCAGGTCCTCCCGGTAGTGATAGCCGCGCACCACGACGAGCACGTGCCTAAGCCCGTTCATCTCCGTGTCCATCTCGGGCGGCTCGATGCCGCGGGTGAGCAGCTCGTGCTCGCGCCGGAGGAACTTCGAGCGTGTTCGCGGCGTAACGACTCGATCTGCACCCCCGACCATGGCCCGGGCCTCGGTCATCGCCGTCTGCACCATGTCCCCGGTCAGCGGGGTGCCCCTGGCCACGACGGTGTCAGCCGAGGTAGAGGGTCTCCTCATCGAGCCGGACGACGGCACCGTCCGCGACCTTGACCAGCACGTCCTGCCCGACCCTGTCGACGACCGGGATGCCCGCGTCGAGCAGCAGCTTCGGGCCTAGAGTTGGGAGTAACGCCCGGTAATGCTGACCGAGGCGTTGACGACGGCCGCGACCTTGCGCCTGATGAGCTCCTCGGCGCTGACCCGGTCCAGGTCGGAATGGTCGATGATGGCGATCTCGCCGGGGCTGAGGGCGCTTGGTGATGTTCTTCGTCCGGTGGTCGACGCGCGACAGCCACGATCCCGGGCGGCTCCCAGCCTTACCCCGGTGCAGCAGCGGAAGCTTCACGGACGGCGCCTTCATCGAGTTCCATCCTGCCAGAGCAGAAACGCGCCAATGGCCATGTTGGCATTACGGCGTGTCACTCTTTTAGCAACTTAACGTCACTAGCAGTCGTGCGCGATGCGCCGCAAGGTACCACCTGAAACTGAAACTTAGCTGGGAGGACGATTAGCCTCCGGCGCCCTGGGCAGCGGGTCCGCAGCAATGTCAGAGGGGTCAGGTACGGTTGAAATCGTGATCAAGGGGACGCGGTTTACCGAAGCCGACGCGGAAGCGCATGTTCACGGAATCTGCTTCAAGACGGGCCCGCCGGAGCGACTAGGCGTCGAACTTCGAGTGGCTCGCGCGCGATCCGCCGCGATCCGCGCTCCCGGTGCAGGCGGAACAGGTAACCGCCACCCTAGCCGGGTTCGGACCCGAAGCCCGCTCGGACGAGGAAGGTTACCCAGGGCAAGAAGCCCAGACCGTTCGGTATCAACCTTTTTCCCTTCCTTCTGGTGCCTCGCTCACAGTAGAGCCCGGCGGGCAGCTTGAGCTCAGCTCGGCCCCCGCCGCCACGCTCGGTGAGCTCGTCGAGAGTAACCGGGCGCGACCTGGCCGCGCTGCGTGACGCAGCCGCAGGGGCGTAAGCCTGGAACTATGCGGCTACGGTCTCGACCCGCTACGCCCGCCCCGCCGCCTGCTCGATCTGCCGCGGTATGCGGCGATGGAGAAATTCTTCGACCGCGAGGGCCCGTGGGGCCGCCAGATGATGTGCGGCACCGCGTCGGTCCAGGTCTGCGTGGATGCTTACGACGCGACGACGGCGGCAGCCAGTCCGGGTACCGCTCACGCTGGCGGATGCTGCACGCCATCGGGCCGGTGCTGGTGGCCGCGTTCGCCAACTCCCCGCTGCGGGACGGCAAGCCGACCGGCTGGCGTTCGGCCCGGCAGCAGGTGTGGTCCAACATGGATCCGGGGCGGACCCGGGCTCCGGTGCTGGAGCGTCCGGACGGCGACCCGCGTGACGCCTGGGCGCCTACGCTACGCTGGACGCGGAGCTCATGTGCGTCCGCGAGCCAGGCTCGCAGGACTGGACCGCGCTTGCCGGGGTGACCTTCCGCGACTGAGCTGCGCGACGGCGGGTCGGGGACGCTGCGGGCACCCACCGCCGAGGACCTGGACTACCACCTGTCCACGCTGTTCCCGCCGGTCCGCCCGCACGGGCACATGGAGCTGCGGATGATCGACGCGCAGCCCGGCGACGGCTGGATCGTGCCCGCCGCCGTAGTCACGGCGCTGACCGACGACGACCGGGCGGCCGACGCCGCGCTGGCCGCCGCCGAGCCGGTGTGGGACGGATCGCCGGACGCCGAGGACCCGTGGCTGCGGGCGGCCAGGTGCGGCCCGGCCGACCCGAGTCATCGCCCGCGCGAGCAAAGAGGTGCTTCGAGACAGCGGAGGCCGCACTGACGCGCTCAGGCGCGCCCACCGAGATCCGCCGGGCCGTCCGGTGAGTTCATCGAGCAGTACGTGCAGAAAGACCGATGTCCCGCCGACGACCAACTGGAGGGAGCCCGATGACGGAGGTACAGCTCGACCCGGAAACCCTGCGCGCGATCATCGCGCGGGAACTGATCGGAGCGCGGCAGCGGACCTGCATGCTGACGGACAGCGTGGACGAGGGCGCGACCTGGTCAGACAGCACTCGCCGCTGATGTCCCCGCTGGTCTGGGACCTCGCGCACATCGCCAACCAGGAAGAGCTCTGGCTGCTGCGCGAGGTCGGCGGGCGCGAGCCGATGCACCCGGAGATCGACCCGCTCTACGACGCGTTCGAGCACCCGCGCTCGGAACGTCCCACGCTGCCGCTGCTGCCGCCCGCCGAGGCCAGGGCCTACGGCCACGAGGTGCGCGGCCGCGTCCTCGACCTGCTCGACCGCGCCCCGTTCAGCGGGACGCGCCTGCTCGGCGACGGGTTCGCGTTCGGGATGATCGCCCAGCACGAGGTGCAGCACGACCGAGACGATGCTGATCACCCACCAGATCAGGGCAGGGGCGCCGGTGCTCGCGGCCCGGGCGCCCGACCCGGCGCCGGCCGACGCGTTCCGGCTGCCGTCCGAGGTGCTGGTGCCCGGCGGCCCGTTCACCATGGGCACCTCCACCGAGCCCTGGGCGCTGGACAACGAGCGCCCGGCGCACACCGTCCAGGTGGCGCCGTTCTACCTCGACACCACCCCGGTGACCTGCGGCGCTTATGCCCAGTTCATCGACGATGGCGGGTACGACGACCCGCGCTGGTGGACCGCGGTAGGCTGGGAGCACCGGCAGAGCGCCGGGCTGACCGCGCCGCTCTACTGGCGGCGCGAGGGCCCGCAGTGGACCCGCCGGGTGTTCGGCAGGCAGGAACCGATTATGCCGAACGAACCGGTGCTGCACGTGTCCTGGTACGAGGCCGACGGCTTACGCCCGGTGGGCCGGGCGCAGGCTGCCCACCGAGGCCGAATGGGAGAAGGCGGCCAGGTTCGATCCCGCGACCGGCCTGACCCGCAGGTACCCGTGGGGTAACGCCGATCCGGACACCTCGCACGCCAACCTCGGCCAGGCCTTCCTGCGCCCGGCGTCGGCCGGGTCCCACCGCCGGGGCGGCGCCGTGCGGGGCCAGGCAGCTGATCGGCGACGTCTGGGAGTGGACGAGCTCGGACTTCTTCGCCGTACCCAGGGTTCGAGGCCTGGCCGCTACAAGGAGTATTCCGAGGTGTTCTTCGGCCCGGAGTACAAGGTGCTGCGCGGCGGGTCGTTCGCGGTCAGCCCGGTGGTCAGCCGGGGCACGTTCCGCAACTGGGACTACCCGATCGGGGCGGCAGATCTTCTCCGGCTTCCGCACCGCCAGGTCCGGCGATGCCGGGAGACCGCCTGATGTGCCGCCACCTGGCCTACCTCGGCCGCCCGCCTCGCTGCGCTCGGTGCTCATCGACCCGCCGCACGGCCCTGTACCGGCAGGCCTGGGCGCCGCGCCTAGCAGCGACACGGGACGGTGAACGCGGATGGGTTCGGGGTCGGCTGGTACGCACCGGACGACCCGGACCCGGCCAGGTACCGGCGAGCGGTCCCGATCTGGGGTGACGAGATCCTTCGCCGACGTCGCGCGGGTGACGTCGTCGGGCGCGGTGCTGGCGGCGGTGCGCTGCGCCACTACGGGCACCGATCCCGGCATCGCCGCGGTCGCGCCGTACGCGTCGGGCCGCTGGCTGTTCAGCCACAACGGCGTGCTGGACGGCTGGTCAGCTGGCCGCCGCCGGGCTGGCTGAGCACGCTGCCCGCCGGGTCGCTGCTCGGGCTGGAGGCCCGGGTGGATTCGGCGCTGCTCTGGGCGCTGGTCAGGCACCGGCTCGAGTTCGGCCTCGGGGCCGCCGGATGCGCTCGGCGGACACCGTCCGCGGTGCGGACCGCGGGCATGAGCGGCCGGTTCAACTTCCTGCTGACCGACGGGCGGGTGATCGCGGCCACGGCGGTCGGCGACACCCTGTGCTACCGCGCGTCCGGGCACGCCGTGGTCGTGGCCTCGGAGCCGGGCGACGACGAGGCCGGCTGGACCGAGGTGCCGGACGGCTCCGTGGTGACCGCGACGCCGCGGCAGGTCAGCGTGGCTCCGCTGACCGCACCGGGCAATCCTGCCATCGACCTGCTTCACCTGCTTCACCGACAGAACACCGAGGACGGAAGGATCGCGATCCGATGACAACCCTCGACCGTGGCTCTACCGCCCGGCTTCCTCGAGGAAGCACTGCGCGCCGACGCCCGGACCGGGCTGACCGCGGAACCGAAGTCGCTGCCGCCCAAGTGGTTCCTATGACGCGCAGGGCAGCGCGCTGTTCGACAAGATCACCGAACTGCCGGAGTACTACCCGACCCGCGCCGAGCGGGAGATCCTGCGCGCGAACGCGGCCGGGATCGCGGCGCAGACCGGCGCGCGGACGCTGATCGAGCTCGGCTCGGGATCGTCGGACAAGACCCGGCTGCTGCTCGACGCGCTGCGCGACGCCGGGCACGCTGCGCTGCTATGTGCCGGTCGACGTCAGCGAGCCCGCGCTGGCTCGCCGCGCGGAAGGCGCTGTCGGCCGAGTATCCCGGGCCTCGACGTCCGCGCCGTGGTGTCCGACTTCGAGGAGCGGCTCGGGTTCCCGCCGGACGGCGACCGGCTCCCCGGCTGGTCGCCTTCCTCGGCAGCACGATCGGGAACCTGGAGCCCGGGCAGCGGGCCGCGTTCCTGGCCCGGGTCAGGGACCGGCTGCGGCCCGGTGACTTCTTCCTGCTCGGCACCGAACCTGGTCAAGGACCAGGCCACGCTGGTCGCCGCGTACGACGACGAGGCCGGGCGTCACCGCCGAGTTCAACAAGAACGTGCTCGCGGTGCTGAACGCCGAGCTCGGCGCCGACTTCGACCTGGACGCGTTCGAGCACGTCGCGCGTGTGGAACGCGGACGCGGAGTGGATCGAGATGCGGCTGCGCTCGGGCCTGGCGCAGACCGTGCGGCTGCCCGGCATCGAGCTCACCGGTCGAGTTCGCCGAGGGCGAGGAGATGCGCACCGAGGTCTCGGCCAAGTTCCGCCGCGAGGGTGGCGGCCGAACTGGCCGCCGCCGGGTTCGCGATGCGCGTCGTGGTGGACGGATTCGGCGGATCAGTTCGGGCTGTCGCCGTCGGCGCTCGCTTCGAGCCAGGGCTGTCGACGAGTGAGCGCGGCGCCGGTGATGATCTCGCGGGCCTGATCCACGCTGAGGCCGCGCACGTCGAAGAGCACGACGAACGCCTCCCAGCCGATCACCACCGCGAGCACGGAGATGCAGCCGCTCGAACCGGTCCTGGCCCAGCCGCGGGCGGACCGGTTCGAGTGCCGCCCGATCTCAGCCGATGCGGCGATAGCCGCGCTTGGGTCCTGGGCCCGACGGCGGCGCGTCCACGGTCAGCTTGATCAGCTTGCGGCCGAGCGGGAGGCTGCTTCACTTATCCTGCCGGCGAGCGCCGCGACCAGCCCGGCGATGCGGGCACGCGCGTCCGGCTCGCCGGAGAGTCGATGGCGGCCTGGATGCTGACGTTCATCGCCCCGAGGGTGGCGTCGAGGTGAACTGGTCAGGGTGGGGAAATAGGTGTAGATCGTCCGGCGGGAGACGTCGGCCGCGGCGATGTCGTTGATCGACGGATCGGCTCCTGCGGCTAGCAGCTGCGACGTCGCCTGGACGATGGCCCGGCGGGTACGCCGCCGCTGCGCGGCCCGCCCGGCCGGGCAGGCTGACCTGGGCGTGCGGGTCGGCCTGGCTCAGCAGCCGGACCGGGCTGGGTGGCGATCTCGGCCATCGGGGCCTTCTTCCGGAGCTCGACATCACGATCTGACGTCCTCACTTTACACCTAAGCACTGGATGCACTAACACGCGCAGTTACCGCTTAGAGATGCAGTAAAGGGAAAGAGGGGAAGCCTCTAGGGCACCCGCCCGCTGGGCAGTCCTCACCTGCTCCTCACAGGCGCCACCGGCCACTGCCGTCCGCGGGCGGTACGGGGGTTGTGTGCCCTTACCCCCATCTTGCGGGGGTTATTCCCAGCCCCCCGCTACCCGGCTGGCACGTCGGGACGTTTCTCGCGGGAACGCTACGTGGCTCGATCAAGGTTCAGCCCGGCAGGCTCTCCACCGTGGCCTGGCGGTGATGGCGCTGACGAGCGGGCGTGGTCCCGCTCGTTCTGGTCGGCGTACAGTGTTTGGCTGAACCGGCCGGATCACGGCGGCGAACTTGGCGCCCTTCCCGATGTAGGTAAGATCGATGGCCGTCGGGTCGCCGGTTCGAGCGTGGGGCGCGGGCGAGGGTCTCTGCCGCACGCGGTCGCGAACTGACCAGGCGGGGGCGATCAGGTCGGTATCGGGATGATCTTCATGTCGCGGAATTGCCGGACGTAATAGTCCTTCCCGTGGAGCGAGCCCCAGCCGGCTGAAATGTCGGTGGCGCTCTGGATCAGCCGCTTGCCGTTGATCACCCGCTGCCAGGGCCGCCGTGGCGACTTGACTGGGTGTAGGCCTCATATGCCTGGCTGGTCCAGCCTGCTTGACCTGCAAGAACAATGGATCGACGCCGGTCCGGCCCTCCAGCAGCACCAGTGTAGACCTGCACGCCCACGCTGCCTACCCCCACGACCCGGCGGACCACGTCGACCGCGGTGAACCGGTCGAACAGGCTCCGCCGGTCCTCTTGCAGGGTCATCCGGTACTCGGCCAGCAGGTGGTCGACCAGGTAGTCCTGCTCGTCGTCGTTGATCGTGACGCGGATGGGCGGGTCCTCGGTGATCCTGGGGACGCCTTCCGTGCGCCATCGTGGTGAGCTTGGCGAAGTACCCTGGCCTGTGCGGCGCTTCTTGCGCTTCTTCTCGATGTGAATCGAGACCTGCCATGGTCGGCCGGCATTGAAGTAGCCGATCAGGTTGCTGTCATCGTGCGTGCTGTCGTACCAGATGTCGAGTTCAGGCATCGTCGCGTACCGGCGCATGCGCCGGGCATAGGCCTTTGCCGCCCGCGGTTACCGCGGCCGCCGCCCGGGCCGGCTTTGACCCGGCTCTCCCGCGCGTCACCACCAGGCTGACGGCGAAGCGCTTGACATCCCACTCAAACGGGCCGGGCAGGGTTTCTGCCTCGAACGCAGGTCGAATGCCAGATCCCGCTCCGGCGTGGCCCACAGGCCGAAGTTCAGACATGCGGCACGCCGCACAGTTGCACCATCAGCCCGCTGTCGGGCTGGCTGCCCAGGTCGCTTACCATGACCGCAGCGGCGCCCCGGTAGTAGTTCCACGGGAGAGACGCGCCATGCGCTGAGCGCCGGAGGGGAGTCGTTCGCACGCGGATCTGGTCTGGGCCAGGATCGTTTCAGCGGGTCGTCCGCGGTCCTCCTCGCTCCAGGACCCCAGCTGCGTGCGCCGTGGCACCCGCTGACGGGCGCCCTTCCCGAACGCTCGTCTCTGCGCTGGTCGCCGCCAGTCGTGCGGAACCGGCGATGGCCCAGGTGGGCTGGATTCGGTCATAAAGGTCCGCCCGGCGAGTTCTGATCAGCCAACTCTACGCGGGCCCTTAGCGAGGGCGGCCGAGGCGCTCCGTGCAGGCACACCGTCGACGGTGTCGCCCGCAATTCCTTGCCGATGACCTTGCGGATGCTCGGCCTTGACCGGGAGCTTGTGGGTGCCGTCGCCCAGGGCCATGAACGAGCTCTGGAACGGGTGGCCGTCGATGGTCCCTCGCACCTTGACCAGTCCCTTGGTCCCGAAGAACTGCACCGACTCCGGCCAGACCAGGTACGTCCAGCCGCCCTTGGCCTCGCTCTGCACCAGGGTGGCGGTGAATTCCTTGTTCATCTGTGCCTCCATGCAGGTAGGACTCGGCCAGCGGCGGCACGGTGCCGAGCGGATTCATCGGTGCCGCGCTCAGGCGGGCGGCGCGGGCGTTGAGGTAGCGCTGGTGCGGCAGGCTCATGGTCCGCTGGGCCGCGGCCTGGTAGGCGGCCCGGGCGGCCTGGCGCTCGCCGGCCATCTCCAGCAGGTGCGCGCGGACCGCGTGCGAGCCGGTGGTCGTCGGCGATCCGGTCGGTCGGTCTCGAGCCGTCCGAGCCGGTCCAGGCCGGCTGCGGGGCCGCGGGTCATCGCCACCGCGACGGCGTGGTTCAGCGCCACCACGGGATTGTCGGAGATCCGCAGCGAGCAGCTCGTACAGCGCCAGCGATCTGCGGCCAGTCGGTCGCCTCGGCGCTCGCGGCTTCGTCGTGCACGGCGGCGATCGCCGCCTGGAGCTGGTAGGGGCCGACGTCGCCCGCGCGGCAGCGCGCCGGTGACGAGCGCCACGCCCTCGGCGATCGTCGCCGGCGTCCCAGCGGCTCCGGTCCTGCTCGGCCAGCGGGATCAGCTCGCCGTCCGGCCCGGTGCGGGCCGGCCGGCTGCGCGTCGGTGAGCAGCATCAGCGCGAGCAGCCCGGTCGACCTCGCCGTCGTCGGGCAGCAGCCGGCGGACCATCGCGGGCCAGCCGGATCGCCTCGGCCGACAGCTCCGCGCGGTGCAGCTCGGGCCCGGAGGTGGCTGGCGTAGCCCTCGTTGAAGATCAGGTAGAGCACGTGCAGGACCGCGCGCGAGCCGTTCGCTGCGCTCGCCGGCCCGTTCGGCATGGCTGAACGGGACGCCGCTGTCCGCGATCCTGCACCTTGGCCCGGCTGATGCGCCGGGTCATGGTCGCCTCGGGCACCAGGAACGCCCGGGCGATCTCGGCGGTGGTCAGGCCGCCGACCGCGCGCAGGGTCAGCGCGATCTGCGAGGCCGGCGACAGCGACGGGATGGCAGCACAGGAACAGCAGGATGAGCGTGTCGTCGGACTCGACGCCGGCCGGTCGGCGGCCAGGCGCCAGCCACTGCTCCGGCAGGGCAGCCGCGGGCGACCGTGTCCTCGCGACGCTGCCGCGGCCTGCTCGCTGCGCAGCAGGTCGGTCAGCCGGCGTGAGGCGACCGTGATCAGCCAGCCCGCGCGGGTTGCCGGGGACGCCGTCGGCCGGCCACTGCGTGGCGGCCGCCAGGAGCGCCTCCTGCGCCGCGTCCTCGGCGGTGGCGAAGTGCCCGTAGCGCCGCGCCACCGCGCCGAGGACCTGCGGCGCCAGCCGGCGCAGCAGGTCCTCGGCCTCGGTGCCGTGGCACAAGCGGTCAGGAGCTCGAGGTCGGCCACGGGATTCGGCGATCGGCCGGACGTCCGGCCACCGCGTCGGCCGCGACCTGGGCGGGACCTGGGCAGTTCGCCAGCCGGGCGGCGATCTCGGTCGCCCGGTCGAAGCTGTCGCACTCCACGAGCCAGTAGCCGGCGCAGGCACCTCCTCGGGTCTCGGCGTAGGGACCGAATCGGTCACCACCGGGCGCCCGTCCCGCAGCCGGATCCTGCCGGGTGCAGAGCCGGGGCGGTCAGGCCCTGCGCGTCGACCAGCTCCCCGGATTCGGCCAGGTCCTGGCCGAACGACCTCCATGAACGCCCATCGCCGCGAAGTCAGCCGCGGACCGAGGCTGGCTCCCCGGGTGCGGCGCTGCCCGCCATCGCGTCGTAATCCTGCTGGGACCCGGACATCAAGATCGGTACTTCGACGACTTCCTCCCGTCCGCAGGGATGCCCTGCTATTGATCACCCGGTAGCTGGCGGTGGGTGCGACGCCCGCCTGGCGCCCTCACCGGAGACGTCGGAGCCGCGAACCCTGCCGGACACCCGTGCGACGGAAACTTGAGGCGGCTGTGACCAGTCAGCTCCTGGACACGGTCTCCGCGGGTGATAGAAGATGGGCATGGGTTCATACGAGACCACAGCAATACGTAACTGAACGTAGGGGCATATC
>ERZ1370068.9733-contig-8489_pt1 | contig 45337 bp, 97 predicted proteins | sample MGYA00561227_ERZ1370068 | MGnify/ENA primary metagenome ERZ1370068 (study PRJEB38410, sample SAMEA6850437) | metagenome | study: Metagenomic assessment of the ecological functions of the soil: analysis of the soil microbiota associated with the... | reverse complement strand
GTAGTACTTCGTTCAGTTGCATGTTACTCAACCTACTTGCAATAACTCCTTGATTCCTTGGCAGAGCGGCTGCGCGGTTGAGTGGCTATGATGTTCAGCGCGTGGAGGTTAGCACCCAGTCCGAGCTCACTGTCTATCTTCGAGCACTGCGAGGTGACGCTATGACAGAGCGTTATGACACTGTGCCCGATGAGCCTAAGCCATTGATTACCAATGAATGAGCATCATCATATGTATATGATGCGCACTAACTTGGATGCTCTCATCGCGGGCGCCTTGCAACCTACTTGCAATAACTCCTTGATTCCTTGGCAGAGCGGCTATCAATACCGCTCTTTTACTCTGTAGGCATACTGTCGTTGCCACTTAATTGCCACATGCAAGCTGACTTCACCTGCGACTCCTGGCACTACCGCCTCATCCACCAAGACGGTCCAGTCTACCTCTACCTCAAGAGCAGGCCCTACTCGCGGGCAGGCGTACCCTGGAGGGACGAGCACTATGAGATACACATTGTCTTAGACAATAAGGATGAAGCACTTAAGCAATTCGATTTACTTACGCGCCACGCGTGACAATGAATGTAAGTCCTTGATAATCGTTTCCCCCTGGCCTCACCCCCACCCCACCCCGCCGCGCGGACCCCGGCCCCCACACACACCCCCGTCGGAAATAATATAGAGAAACATCTCCAAGTTTCCGTTACATCTTCGTAATAGAGGCATGATCTGGTATATATGGATGGGGTTTATTTTGGCGGTGATAATAATCATTGGTAATTTGGGAGGCAGCGGGAGGCCTGGGGATGGCGGTGATCCGCTGTCATAAATTTTATGGAAAAATATTTTAGGTCCCCTTTCAAACTTTCGTTAGAGAATCTGGTCTGGTCTGAAGGGTTCTGCTTGAATTGGCCTGGGGATCTTTACCGTTCGCCCTGATCGCGTCATTGATTCATCACGCCATGCGACCGTTTAAAGTGAGAGACGACTTTGATTTTGAGACGGTTACGTACATGCTGGTAGCGATAGCGATTGTATTATGGGTAGCGTTCTTGAATTAGATAGTTGGATACTCTTGAAGGACGGTCACCGTGAGAGCAGGGTGATTACGGTTGGGGAGATTGTGAGGGTAGTGGCGGTACGCAACAACATGATAGTGACGGCCAGGGGCGAGGACACGACGGTGCGGGGAAGCTTGGTGAAGCTATACGAGAGGTTGCCGAAGGGGTTTCTGAGTTTGGGGAGGTCGTGTGTCATCAACATGGGGCATGTTGCGAAGGTGAACGCATTGTCCCGGAACCTGAGGTTCGTGATGAAGGACGGGACGACGCACGAGGTTTCCCGCCTTCGGAGCCGGGTGATCAGGAAGGAATTGTCGTTATGAACGAGATTTGGCGGATGTTCAGCAACTCCTCGATCGAGGATGACCGCAACGCGGTTTGCTTCATCGAGCCCCACAATTACGTGGACGACCTGGAGGCGGCCTTCGTGCTGGGGATTGCGGATTTCAAGAAGGGGCGCAAGTTTGTCCCCGGGCCCTTGGGTATGAGGAGGGTGGAGTGGGGCAAGGGGTGGCTGGCGATGAAGTGCCTGACCAAGCGCAAGGAACCCGATCCCCCTCCGAAGATGACATGGGAGGAGTTTCACGCCGCCAAGGATTGGCGCTGGGAGAAATTCAAGGAACTGGCCTTGTCTCAGGGCGTCGACATAGGGGAGCGTGGGGGATGACGGACGAGGAGAAAGTTGAGCGTTACCTTTCGACTCCGGCGGGATTCGCCGAAGGCGTCCTGGGGTTCACCCTTCACCCGTGGCAGAGGGAGGTTGTCAACGAGTTCAGCGACCTTCATGGCCGCGTGAAGGTGGCATGCTCGACCCCGAACGGCGCCGGCAAGAGCTCCCTGGTCAACGCCACGATCATCCTTCGCACCCTGGCCGTGAAGCCGCGCAGCAAGGTGATCGTGACTTCCGGGGACTTCCGTCAGATCGACAACCAGCTCTGGCCCGCCTTGGAGCGGCACTTCGCGAAGTTCCCGTCATGGTTCGCGCGCCGGCATGACCATTTCATCCAGACCGCCGAGGGAGGGTTCTGCACCTGTTTCACGACCGACGACCCGCGCAGGGCGGAGGGATATCATGCGGAGTTCAGCGATAGTACTGATTCCCGTGTCTGATCATCTGCGACGAGGCCAAGAGTATCGACGAGTCGATCTTCGAAGCCTTCAGCGCGCGCTGCACCTTCAACGGACTCTTCTACGTGTCGTCGACCGGTCTGATGATGGGGCAGTTCTACGAAGCCATGTGCGGGAAGCGCGGGTTCAAGCGTTACTCGATCGGCCTCCACGATTGCCCTCACATTCCCCGGCAGAGGATCGACGAGCTGCTGGAGGAATACGCCGACAATCTCAACCACCCCTTCTTCTCTCGACCCTTCACGGCCAGTTCATGGACTTCACCGGGGACGCCGGGAGGTTTGTTTCGATGGCCGACATCAAGAAGTGCCTGGCCTCCCCGCCACAGCCAAAATATGGCGATACGATCGCCACGTGCGACTTCGCCGGTGGGGAAGCGAGAACGTCCTGGCCGTCCGGCGCGGGAACAAGGTGCGTCTCATCCGGTGCTGGCGCGAGCACGACGAGATGGCGGCGATCGGCCAATTCATCACCCTGTTCCGCGAGCAGAAGCTTGTGCCAGAGCAGATCTTCGGTGACTCCGCCGGAGCCGGGAAGCCCATGATCGCACGCTTCCACGAGGTGGGGTGGCCGATAAACAAGTTCAATGGCGGCAACGAAGCGTATCGGTCGAGCGACTACATGAACCGCAACGCGGAAGTGTGGCAGATGGCGGGTGACGAGATCAAGCGCGGGCGCATCGACCTCGACCCCGACGAGAAGCTGCACATGCAGATGGTGGACCGTTTCCGTTCCGCCGATTCCAGGGGCGCATCAGCGCGGAGAGCAAGAGGGACATGGCTAAGCGTAACGTCGATTCCCCGACCGGGCCGACGCCATCATGATGGCCATCGCCATTCACGCCCCCAGTTGATTAATAAGGATGAGGACATGGTGAGGGACTGGAGCGAATCGATAAAAAACGAGGCGCACGAGGACCTTTACAAAAATCTTCCGGATGGTATGGATATAGGCAATCAGTGAAAGTTCTTGTTGCCTGCGAGTTTTCGGGAATCGTGCGGGACGCTTTTATTGAGAGCGGGCACGATGCAATGTCATGCGACCTGATTGCCAGCGAACGCCCCGGCCCCCATTATCAGGGAGATGTCCGCGACCTTGATCTTTCGGAATACGGTCTCATGATTGCCCACCCTCCCTGCACCCACCTTGCAGTGAGTGGTGCCCGTTGGTTCAGGGAGAAACAAAAGGAACAGGGCGAGGCCCTGGAATTCGTCCGCTTCTTGCTGGCCGCTCCGATAAAACGAATCGCCTTGGAAAATCCGGTCTCGATCATTTCTTCCCGAATCCGAAAGCCCGACCAGATCATCCAGCCGTGGCAATTCGGTCATGGTGAGGTCAAAGGCACCTGTCTGTGGCTCAAGGGACTGTCGCTCTTAAGAGCAACCGATATTGTCATCGGACGCGACCCACGGGTCTGGCATGCATCTCCGGGACCTGACCGATGGAAGGAACGCAGCCGCATATTGCCAGGCATAGCCAAAGCGATGGCGCAACAATGGGGAGCGGGAGCATGTCAGGAAGATTTCTTGACACAGTTGGTTTTTCCGGTAGGGGCGCGGGAATCAGTGATTCTCCCTTCTCACGTTTTAGGATCTGGGCGCATAAACTCTTGTCGTTAGTGGTTCTCTTGGTGGTGGAGTTTATGCGCTCACCTTTTGGGGAGTGGGGAAAGCTTAGATACGGAGGAGACTTATGAAAGCAACCGAGCAGATCAAACCTAAGGAAGCACCCAAAGCAACACCCAAAGAGGAAAGGCCACCCGGTAATGTTAGTGAGATTGCCAAACAGGTGGACATTCTGGAAGAGCAAAGCCTCACCAAGCGCCAGATGGACGCAGTGCACGAAATTCGCAACATCCTTGGCATAGCGCCCGAATCTCCTGAGATAGACCATGAGCTTCCCGAGCCGGAAGTGCCGCCAGTCCGAGAGGAAGAAGCAAAGGCGCCCGTGGTTCGTGAAGAGCACCACGGCAGGCATAGCACCCGGTGAGCTGTATTATTTCAAGCTTGATGCTGCTGCTGGCTGCCGTTGAAACGAGCGGCCTGATCAGTTTACTGATATGGCTTTTGGTGCTCGCCATAGTGGTCTATGTCGTGTTCCTTATCCTGGGGATGCTGCCCATACCGGAGCCAATCAGGACAATCATTTGCGTCATTATCGGGTTAGTCATCCTGCTGGTTATAGTTAACCGATTAGGATTCATTTGAAAGACGGCCTCTATCAGGTCAGAACAAAGGACGTGTGCGCGGGCTTCGTCGTTCATGGAGGGATGGTTGAAGCCTGTGCACCTGTTCTGAGAAAGAACATCCTCTTCTGGTTTAAGGTGGCAAAATGGATTGGCCGGTAACAGTAGCAGTAGGATCTATCGTCTTGTTACTTGTTGTTGGCACAACTCTAATAGGCGCACTACCGGCGATGGTCGTCATGAGCTACTGGAAATTTATGAGCAAAGGAACATCAAAGAAAACAGCACCCACCCAAACCGGCGGCAAGCCGGGGAATCCCAAGAAAGCCAGCGCGGCTGAGACCTCCCAGAAGAAGAAGGAAGGCCCGGTAGCCAGCGGAGGAACAAGCTAATGCCGCTCAAGTCCGGTAAGAGCCAGAAGACAATCAGCGGAAACATCAGCGAGATGATGCACGCCGGTCACCCACAGAAGCAAGCAATTGCCGCTGCCATGAACAAGGCCGGCAAGTCCAGGCCAAAGGGAGGGCGCAAGAGGTGAGAGACAAGAAAAGCCGAAGCCGAAGCCTAAGCCCAAAACTTCAGGTGGGTATTTTTCGTGAGCGATGAGGAGAGCATGGTCCCGAGCGATACTCCTGCCACTGCTGGAGAACAGATCGTCTATGCCCGTGACAGAATGGACAGAATGCGTAATGACCCGATGGCGTTGTCTTACTGGACTGGATATCTAGATGGGGTGCAGACAATGTTTGAATTAATGAGGCCAAAGGATGGACAATGACGCGATTAGAGCGCGCAGCGCTTGAAGTGCATACCGTATTGTGGAATAACACGGGTGACACCGCCGATTGGCCGATACAAATCATCTGCGACGATGAGATTCTCGACCGATTCAGCGATGCAGTGAACGAACTGCGCAACGCTGCCGAGAAAGTTTCCCCGGTATTGGAGCATGGCCCCTTAAAAATGGATAAAGATCTTTTCGATAGGATAGGGAAAGACGTGGAAGACAGAAGGGAATGGGCCAACAGGCAGCCTTTATGGTACAAACTTAGAAAGGAGGGCGCCAGGAGAACGAACAAACCGTATCCTAGAGCATCAGATAAGCACTTCCCCCTTATTGACATGGCGATTGTCAAGTTGAAGCCGACGGTGCTCAATCAAATTTTCTCGACCGAGAGATTGGCCGATTTCATAGCCTCGGAGCCCCAGGATACGCACGAAGTTTTGGATGTCGCATGGTGGTTCGACTATAAGCTCAAGGAAAACAGCAATTTTGAGGACGAAATCGACCTCGCGATGGACTACATGTATGTCTATGGCAGGGGAATTCTGAAGATCTACTGGGATGCGTCCAATAAGCGGGTGGCATTCGACGCAATCGAGCCCATTTACATCGTGGTCCCTGACGATACCCGCGACATTCGCAAGGCGCCATACCTTGTGCACGTAATGCACCTTAGTAAATGGGATTATTTGCACGGTCCCAACTCCGACCTCTATGAAAAGAAGGACGACGACTTCGTTGCCCGCATATTAGGGGGTGATGATGACAATACTTATGGCGATGAGGGAGATCTCAAGCGAGCACAGAAGCTTTCGGAGGGGATTACCCATACTTCCAACAAGGACACCATCATTTTGTGGGAAGTTTACGAGCGAAAGAGTGAGAAGGACGTTGTAGTCCACACGATCAGTCCCTATGTCTATGATGAGGACATCAGAGCGCCATTCAAACTCACTTATAAGAACAAGCTCAACCCGTTTGTGGACTTTCCCCTGGAGAAGATCGGCAAATCCTACTATTCCTCTAGGGGCATAGCGGAATTGGGGGCAGCACTGCAAACTTACCTGTGCAAACTATGGAACGGCAAGAGCGACTCTATAGACATGTGGAATTCGCCGCCGTTAACTGCCAATAAGGAAGCGCCGTTGACGCACAACATCAGATGCCAGCCGGGAACAATCATCCCTTTCAGTGTAACCCCTATCCTTATTGGCCCGCCACCGATATCGTGGGACCAGGAGATGGCGAATGTGCGCGACATCGCGGAACAGCTGTTCATGGTGCCAGATTTCTCGGTTGGAGAGAAGGCGTTCGACAGCGGAAAGAAAAGGAGCAGCGACAAGACAGCGACCGAGACCAATTACATTGCAGCTGTCACCAACCAGACGGTGGACAACCGCAATCGCATCTTCCGCCGGAAGCTTGGATTGGCTTACCAGATGGCGTGGGACATCCTTTACGAAAAAGACGAGGACATGGAGTATCTGCACGATGAGCAGTTCCAGACCCTGGACAAAAGGTGCAGGACAAGATTCAGTCCCTGCGCCCAAGCGGAAGTGCGGGAGCATGGAACACTCAGCAGAGATTTCAGAAGGCTGTTCAGCGCAAAATGATGTTAGGAGGTAGTCCCTACGTCAAACAGTGGGAACTGGACAAAATGATCATGGAATTGGATGAGCCGGGACTGGTCAATCGTCTCTTCCAAGACCCTCAGGAGGAGCAGAAGAATCAGGCAGAGGGACAGATGATGGAGATGCCAGCGCTCGAGGAGGGGATGCCAGTAAGTGCTGACCCGAAAGACGATCCGTTTGCTCACTGCGCTGTCATCATGGGAAGAATGGTGGACACCGTCGCCAGCGGCAAGCAGATCTCCCCGTGCCGGCGCAGTCATCCAGCAGCACCTGCAAGGTCACATCCAGCAGGGGCTGATGGTGAACAAGCCCAAGATGCAGAGAGATGATCAAACAGTTTCAGCAAGCCATCCAACGCGCAACGATGCAAAGGCAGCAAAGGCAGCAGCAGGGTATGGCAGGACCGGGGCACATGCCGGGACCGGGGCCGATGGCACCAGGGCCAGGGCCAATGCCACAGCCGCAACTCGCCGGGTCACCTCAGGCACCAATGTGAAAAGCGTAGTCGTTTCCTCAGGACACGGCAGCCTCGTGCGCGGTGCGTCTGGTTATCTGGACGAAGTCGACGAGGCACGGCGCATTGTCGATCTTGTTGCCGAGAAGCTTCGCGGTCGCGACGTGATTGTCGAAACATTCCACGATGACACGAGCACTTCGCAAAACCAGAATCTGGAAACTATTGTCAAGTTCCACAATTCGAAATCGAGGCAGCTCGACATTTCCGTTCACCTGAACGCCTATGTCACCACGAGCTCGCCGATGGGAACGGAGTGCCTCTACAAAAGCCAGAGCACACTGTCTGCCCAGATGAGCGCGGCCATGGCTGAAGCCGGGCGATTCATAAATAGAGGACCCAAGAAGCGGACCGATCTTTATTTCCTTAATCAAACTGCGATGCCTGCAATTCTCTTGGAGATCTGCTTCGTGGACAGTTTGGCTGACGCCGAGCTTTACGACGAACACTTCGAGGAGATCTGTGACGCGATCACGATGGTGATCCACCCTCAGGCGACGAAGCCGAGGAGCTAGTTCACCCTCCGCTGCTGGACGTCACCGGCGAAGTGTTCATATTTCGGCGGGCCAAAGGACGAAGGGGTGGCAGCTGACGAGGGCTCGCCTTCATTTACGAGGTCGAAGACAAGCCGGAGTTGTTCCTGCCGTATCAGCCGGAAGGTACGACGGGATTGGCGAGGCGGTTGAACCCGCTACATCGACTACTGTGCGTGCCGCTGGGACTACATGATCACGCCGACCGAGCTGCTCCTGACCAAGAGAGCGCTGATCCGTGGTGAGAACGGTCGCGAAACGCTGGCCTTTCCTGCTGACTGGGGCCCGCACTCCAGCACCGGCAGAGTCGTCGACCCTATCGCCGGGAGTTTTTGAAGAACTCGGACTGCATACCGACGACATCGTGGGAGGTCAGTTTTCCCTGCGCCATGAATAAAGGTTCGCAAGATCGCGGAAAGGCAGAGCAGCTAGGTGCCTATCTTAGGACTCGATCAGGGCTTCAATGGGGCCGCGATCTTACGAACAATAGTAATACGCTGATGCGGAAGGAAATTGCAGGAAATGAGACATTTTTCCCGAGTCCTGTTTTCGCTCTTGCGAGTCTGGCAATGGCGCGAGGTTGATCCTTGGGACAAGGATGATGCCGAGCAGCTAGGGCACTTCCTCCGGACCCGATCAGGGAAAAGGCTTGCACAAATGTTGCGTAATGCTTCCATTCGTATCAGTGGGAAAGCGGTCCAGAACGGAGGGACCAAGTGGGAATGTGGACAGGCCTCCGGCTGGCAGCAGTGTGCCGCTTATATCACGACTCTTTCGGTCACCTGGGAACCGGAATCTCAGGAAAATAACGAGGATGGCGAACCCGAGGGCGTGGATGCTTTCCTTGAACGAATGCGCCCATAGCAAGCAACAATGGCTGACGAGTTAACGAAGGACGACCTAAAGAATCTGGCCAGAGAGCTGGACAAGGACGGGTCAGTTGAAATGCCCAAGTCGAAAGGGCGGTCAGATGATGAATCTGACAAATCGGAATCGGCAACCGATGACGTTGATGATGAAAGCCAAGATCAAGATGAAATCGATAAGAAGTCCGAGGAGAAGTCCAAGAAAGACAAGTCCGAGGATGACGACGGCGATAGCGCCGAGAGTTCAGATATCAGTGATGATGATGAGAAACCGGTAAGTAAAGGGGACAAGGACAATGAGCGATTCGACCGCAACTGGAAGAAATTCGAGGAGCGGAAGAAAGCGGTAGAGGCTAAGGAGAAGGAACTAAGGGAGAGGGAACGGAAGCTTCAAAAGCAGCCGTCAGCTCTGGAGGAAGAGAAGGATGACGAGGGCTATACTGTCAAGGACTATCAGAAGGCCGCTGTAAAGTTCCGGAATGATGGTGACACCGGATCTAGCCAATCAGGCTGAAGAAGCATGCCAGGCAGCTATATAATAAGGGATTCCAGAAGGTATGGATGGCGAATCTGGAGGAACTGCAAGAAGAGTATCCAGACTTGTCAGATGCGAAGAAGCCCCTGACGATAGCGGCCAATAAAGTCCTAGAAGCATTGCCATTCTTACGAAGTGTTCCCGACGGTTGTAAGTATGCCGTGCGGATAGCGCAGGGCGACACGTCTGCATCAATGATATCTGAACTCAAGGCGGAAAACAAGAAGCTAAAGAAGGAGCTGGACCGACTTGACAAGTCCACCCGACTCAGTGGAAGTGGCCCGTCACGGTTGCCAATAGGTGACCGGGATATCGGAGATTTGCCCAGGAAAGAGGGAAGAAAGGCACTACGTGCAATGGCAGAAGCTGCTGACAGGGGAGAGATAATAAATGACGAGTAAGTCCGTGCTCCGCTGAAGGAGTTCGGAAATGGCATTAAACACAACTACAACGCTGAGCAATCAGTATCAGCGTTATTTCAACAAGGTATTGTTAGAGACAGCGGTTCATACGCTTGTCTATAATCAGTTCGGAGCCAAGCGGCAGTTGCCGCGAGGCGTAGGCGCGAAGGACATTCGGTTCTTCCGGCGCGTGGCGGCAAACTCTGCCGACGTGCAGACGTTGGCGGAAGGTACGCCCATCACTGTATTCAAGGACCTCACCTACACCCCTGTCGATGCCACGCTGGCGCAGATAGGTGAAGCGGCCAAGTATAGTGACTTGGTGGGGTGGACTGCGCTACTCGATGTGCTCGATGACGGCATCGACCTCATGGGTGAGGATTGCGCATTGAAAGCTGATGATATCACGCAGGCGGCCTGCATGGCCGCGTAGTGGAGGTCTTACTAAGCGATACACCGGGGTCACCCAGACGTTCGCGGGCATCGGTGCCCTGACCGGCACAACCGGCAAATATGTTAGTGATGACGGCTTGGCAGCAGTGACGCAGCTTACGGATTAACAGGGCACCCAAGAAGAATGGGAATTACATCGGCATCATTGGCCCGCAAGTCGCATTCAATTTGAAGCGCGATGCCATCTGGATCAATGCCAGCACTTACTAGTGCGGTCAAGCAACTATTCCAAGGTGAAATCGGCGAGTTGGATGGTATCAGGTATGTGGAGCATACTAATCCGTGGGGTGAGTCCAGTACGGAAGGCACTAGGGACACCGCTACCCCGACCATCTGGTCGAGCGTGTTTCACCGGCAAGGACGCTTATGGTGTTGTGGAGCTTAGTGGCAAGGGCCCGAATGCTCCCCAGATCATGATCAGCAACAAGCCTGACAAAGCAGATCCGCTCAATCAGCTGCTGATCGCGGGATGGATCTGCGTTTTACACCTCAGTGGTGTTAAACCCGGCCTTCGGCGTGGTTGTTCGGAGCAAGTCCAGCTTCGTTTAACTGAAGACTGTGGTGTTCCCCTGGTACCTGTGATGCCTTTTGCCAGGCGAGCACAACCGGGGAGCGCCCTCTGCTTATGCCGCTTTACGAGTATGCGGACCCCGAGACCGGGGTGAGAGTCGAGCTGCGCCGTCCGGTGGACGATCGCAACAAGCCGATTTTGCTCACAAGGACAAAGACGGTCCCCGATCGCGTGGGCATCCTGGGCTTCGAGCCGACCGAGTCCGAGTCTTCGACATCTGGGATCGTCAAGGCCCTGCACCGGAAGGAGGAGAGAGAAGGCAGCCGGTTCAAGTGCGCTGAGTTTAGCAAGAACGCCCTGAAGAAGGTATGGATGGAAGGCCCGCCATAATCGCGTTGCTGTGTGTCGCGAACATGTATGCAGAACCGGTGAAGATGAGTAAGGCAACTGGCAGTATTATCCGAGGCAAGGGCCAGATTCACACTGGCTCAAGTTCGCGGATTGAGCTGGAACTGCCGTTTGGGGCCATCGTTCGCGTGGGAAGCAACTCCGCTTTTTCTTCAGCCCAAATTACCGCAATTTGTCCCTGGACAGAGGAGCGATGATGTTCTCCGCGCCAAAGGACAAAGTTGGAGTGATTATCAAATCAGGAAACGTCACGTCCACGACGATGGGAGGAAGCGTGCAGATTTCAATGTCAATGGGCGGGTGAAAGTCATTACTCTAGATGGGAAAGTTACCTCCTCTCTGGATACCAACCCCGGCAAGGAGGCCCGCATGCGGCCCGGCGACATGGTGGACGTCTCTGCCGATGCCACGACGATGCCGGAGGTCACTGCCATAAAGCTTGGCGTGATGATCAAGAGCTCAGTCCTGATAAACATGGGACCATTCCCTGCACTGAGGCCATCAACCAGAACGCCACGAGCCAAGCGCCGCCTTCGATCCCGTTTTTCGTGACCGGCGGAGTTCGATCCCGATTGGGGTGGCGGTGGGGGCACGGGGTCTACGATTGGGCCGGCAGGAGTCGCGTCGATGATTGGGCGCATGGAACAAAAGCAGTTGCTGACTACCCGGACCACAACTCTCGCATTTCCTGTTCCGGCTCCCGTTCCGCCTTCAGCTTCGGTTCAGAATGCAGTTTCAACCGAAGCTCAACAACAGCTCAGCAGGCGGCAGCGGCCGGATGGCGGCGCTATTGGCCGTAACGAGGAGGGCGATAATTGAACAGCGGATGCAACGGCAACAAGCGGCGGCTCAACAACAAGCAGCGGCGGCTCAACAAGCTGCGACACAACAGCCGAACACTGGAAATGGTGGGCAAGGAAATCAGGGAAATGCTTTTGGCCCCGGCGGAACCCCAACAATCCCAACCGAGGGCAGGGACCCGTTGACCAAGGCAATCAGGGACAAGGGGAGGCCAGGGAAGGCAATGATGACGTGTTATGGGGGAGACCCTAACTCGTGAACAAATCAGAAAGAAGAGAAGAGAGAAACCGTCTCCGGCAATCAAGATTATACAATGATCGTAATGGACCAAAGAACCGAGAACTATGTGACTGTGGGCAACCGGCAGAGGTCATGTTTCATGGTGAGAAGATTTGCCGGGACTGTGAGCGTAAAGACAGAAACATAAGCTATGCCGAATGAATTGTTTACTGACACTAGCAGCAAGCGTGGCCCTTGCCTGGAACCCCAGTTCGGGTGCGGCAAGCTACCGTCTTTACGTGGGGATTTTACCGGGCGAGTCGATCCAGTGGTATCCCACTACGAACACAAGCCAGGAGGTGACCGGCTTGGACTACGGAACTACGTATTATTTCCGAGCTACGGCATTCAGCGCGGAGGGGATCGAGAGCGGGTTCTCGAACGAGGTGGAGTGGACGCCGATGCCGCCACCTACACCGACACCTACGCCACTTCCTACTCCGGAACCAACGCCCTCGCCTACCCCGATGCCGGAGCCGACTGTGGAACCAACGCCCGATCCCTTTCCCACTCCCGGCAGATGGTGGAAAAGGGATTTGAACCTATGAAACCAGTTAACTGAACGTCAGGTGAGGATAATTAGGAGGACAGGGAATCTAAATACAGGCTACTAGCGGAGAGGTTTGAGATTTCGGTTAGCACTGTCGCAAATATTAAGACCGGGAGACGGGAGAAGTTCGCTAGTGTCAACAATGGGAGATCAAAGACATGGGTAACGACTTAACAAAAGGAACAACGTATGTGGATGGCGGGATGCTCAATGCCGCCAACCTCAACGCTCATGTGGATGATGCGACGTTCTTGTCTACTGCATCAGTGCCAGGACAGCCAAGAGCGCCGGGGCGGTAACGGACGAATTCCTGATCAATGACGCCGGAACACTGAAGAAGATCACTGGAGCTGTGTTGTATGACATGTTCACGCAGACTGGAGCAGTCATTCAGTCAACGTATGCTACGTATATAGGGAATGATAATATCAATGCCCAAATTCCAGCAGATGACACCATTCCACAAATTAGTGAAGGATCACAGCTTGCGACCTTGAGTTTCACGCCGCGATTTGCAAATAGCAAGATGGTTCTGAGATTTTCAGGTGGAGTGATCATCATCCATACAATAACAGTATAGTGGTCGCCATATTCCGTGGCGCGGGACCAAGCGCTATTGCTTCTACTATCTCTTATCAGGCTACGGCTGTCGCAGTGATGATAATGGATATTCTCGCTGTTGATTTTCCTGCTACCACATCAACGGTCACCTATTCAGTCCGCGCAGGTCCGGTTAGTGCCGGAACGATACGCTTTAATGGAACGACCACAGCGAGATATTTTGCGGAGCAATGCAGACGACATTGGAAGTGCAGGAAGTGAGGGTGCCGTAGTGGGAACTGATTTACAAAAAGGCACGACTTATCATGAGGGTGATCAGGTCAATGCGGCCAACCTGAATGCCCATGTTGATAATGCGATCATCAAATACACGGCGATTAGTGGGCGAGACGCTCAAGGACCCAGCGGCCCTTGGTGATGAACTGTTGATCAATGACAATGGGGTCTTAAAGAAAATCACCCTCCAACAGATCAGTTCCTTGGTCGTCATTCCGCCGGGGACGGTTAACGATTTCGCCGGGACAACGGAGCCAACCGGCTGGTTGTTTTGCTACGGTCAGCTTGTTTCACGGACGTACCTATACGGCGCTTTTTCAGGCCATCGGAGTGACATATTCAGCAGGTGATGGCAGTACTCACGTTCGACATCCCAGATTGCAGAGGTCGAGTTGCGGCAGGGAAAGATAACATGGGAGGCTCAAGCTCTGATAGACTCAGCGACTGCACTATTGATGGCGATATATTGGGAGCAGCCGGAGGTATTGACAGGCATACTTTAACAGTAAACGAGATGCCTTCACATTTATCACACGGTTGGCTCATAATAATTTCCCTCTTTGCACCGGGTGTTGGTGGAGCTTACTCTGTCACTACTGCTCCCTGGCTTGGCCGAATAGGGTGGTGGATCAACCGGAGGAGGTTTTCCTCACACAAATCTACAGCCAACGATCGTGTTCAATAAGATAATCAAAATATGATCAGGATCGTCCAGATCTCAGCCATACAGCTCACTTCTGGTCAGCCGCCGAAGCAACATGGGAAGGTGTTCTGCTTGCTGGAAGATGGCACTTTGGCCGCATACAATGTCTTCGATGATGAGTGGACGATTATTCCAATGCCGGAAGATTATGACACAAGGCAAATAGGCGTTAGTGGCTGACACTAGGATGCCGAATGAAGCAGAGCTGATACACAACGTGCAGACTAAAATGTGGTCATGGCGCAAGAAGGGAAAACCAGATGAGACGGGCGAGGTGTTTTCCAACAAAGAGGAAGCAATAAGGGACGCCAAACAAAGGCACGTTATTGAGAGCACAGAGCCACTGGATTTGCCAGTGATAGATCATGAACTGCCAGAGCCGGAACCAGAGCCGCCGGCAGAGATCGAGCTGTTGCCAGAACTACCAAAACCGGAGCACCTACCAGCATGACACTCGATGACTACGTGGATTTTATTTGCACCAAGATGCATCGCACAGACGAGCCATCGCGCAATGAAGCGAGGACATATGTGAGGGCGAGGTATCGCACCCTCTACGAATCTCTATGTTGGAGGGATTTGACAGAGGTGAGGGCGTTCTCGCTGGGAGGGTCACGAGAAACCATATTGCCGCATATCGTCGGGACAGTCATAGCCTGCCGGTGGAGTACGAGCATAATGCTCAGCAACGATTCTCAGTGGACTGTCTTGTCCATTGACCCTACCCGATTCGATAGCACTGGGGAACCAATCAGCTTTTCTGTTATTGCTCCGTCTGGAGTAAGAGTAAGTCCCGGTGGGTCCAAGCTTCATATCGCTTCGACGGTCGCCAGCCCGGACTTTGCCGTGTCAATTTACGGTTCGTTCAATGGGGAAGAGTTGTCCGAATCAAGGTCAATTACCGGCGCGGGAGTGATTACATCAGTAAATAATTATGACGAGATATTTACCTTGTCCAAGACGGACACCATTCATGATTTGACCGTAAGCAGAAGCGATACCGGGGCACAGCTTTTGTTCCTGAAAGCGTATGAGACTGAGAGGATACACCAAAGGATAAGCTTCCATTCGACGGTGGCCAACATGGCGACAGGGTTGGTATTGTATAAGAGAGCATTCCGACAACTGGTAACTGGCAGCGACTCCCTGACCCGATAGGTGGCCTGGATACGGCATTGCTCGCGCTGTCGGAGGCTGACATGTATCAGGCGAGCAGGCAATTTAGCAAGAAGGACAACAAGTTGCAGGAAGCCTCGACAGCTGTGATGGCAATGATCGACCTGGAGCGCAATCAAAGCGCCAACCTGACAAGGATCATTCCAGATATCAGCGTTACGTCTGGGGAGATAGAGAACAGCAAAGAATGGTATGCTAGCGTAATATGCCGCTGATTTACAATGATGGGCTAGATGATCCCTATGTCTGGGAGCAGTGTCCCGACTTTTCTGGAGGTCAGGTAAGCAATGCCAAGCCGGCCACATTGTCGGTTGAGTCAGTCGGCATATCTTCAGAATGTTCTGATTCATATTACCGGACAGCTTCGCAAGAGGCGTGGAACTAGCGAATCTGGAAGATGGCTTCGTGGCAGCGGAGGGACAGAGAATTCAGTGTTTATTCTGGTATGACACTGCCTTGACAGACAAGTTGCTCGCTGTTGCTGGCGGCAAGTTTTATGCGTTCAACGAATCTACGAAAGTTTGGGAACTTTATATAAATGCTGCAATAAGCAACATAGACGAGATGGTATCTGTTTGCCAGCTCAGTGATAATCTGTGGTGGACAGACAAAAACTCAGGAGGCATTCGCAGATGGAATGGCACGGCAATAAGTACCATATCCGGCACAAGTGTTCCAATTGCCACCATAATGGAGTGCTTCACAAACAGACTGATAGCTTCCGGCGTGGCAAGCGTTCCGGACGCCATCTACTTCTCCGACATACTGGACGGCTCAGTGTGGAACGTCCTGAACATTCTCAGAGTGGGAGCGGATGGCGACCCCATTGTGGCGATCCAGAGTTGGCAGGATTCGACTCTTGTAGTGTTCAAGCGGAAATCTACGTGGGTCATTGATATAAATCCAACTGTCAGTGTCGCATCATTCCCGATCAAAAATATCCATCGCACCGTGGGCTGCGTGGCGTGGAGATCAGTCAGTCAAGTTGGTCAGGACGTATTCTTTCTGTCGCGCAACGGAGTGATGTCGGTGCAGAAGCAAGTCGCGACGAGTAATAATCTGGTGCAGGTACCGGAGAGTATTTCGGTTCAGGATGTGATTGAGTCGATTCGCTGGGATTATGCTTACAAGAGCACCTCGATATTTTACGCCAACCATTACATCCTGTTTATTCCGGTTGAGAGCAATGAGCCTGACACAGCTCTGGTGTGGAGTGAATTGACCAAATCATGGGTAGGAGTATGGACAGGAAATAAGGTGGCCGACCTGATTGAGCAACCTTTTGGGGGAACCACACGGTTGGTCATTGGGGCATCCAATGGGGAAGTAAGGACGTCACTGGACACTCTGCGCGAGGACGAGGAATCTTATAGCACGTTTACTGATGGTTTCGGAAATTTAATGATACCGACACCAATTCCCGTCCAATTGCCGACAGCGCCAAATGTCGAAGCTATTGTCAGGACCAGGGCAATGGAGTTCAATGATACCATGAGCCCGAAAACAGGATGGTATATCGAGGCGGAGTTCCTGGCTAGAGATGGGGATATTACGTTGGGTGTAATATTGGATGGGGCACCAAAGATAATGCTGGACGAATGGACCTTTAGCACATCGGGCGCCATACTTACTGTCACATTGCCTTTTACTTAGGCGTGACGAAGTGGGTGCGTAAGAAATATCCGATCTGGCACCTTGGGCAATTCAGGGAAATTCAGGTGGAGATCACTGCGCCGCATGGGAATCTTGTGTTGCGCAAGATCGTGCTGAGCGCACAGCTTGATACGGTTGAAACAAACCAAGAATTGGAGTTGATATAATGGCTACGTTTAGTGGAGGACAAAAGTACGATCCGAAGAAGGCGGGCAACGTCAACATGCCAGACGTTCCACAGGCGCAGCTGTCGACGCCTCTTGCGCCTGTCTACACTAACTGGGCACAGACGTTAGGGGAGGTTCTACGGGCGGGCAGCCTGATCCATACGACTATTTCCGGATGCGGAATCTCGCCATCTCAGAAGGGATTCAGCGGTATCCCGAGCTGGTCAATATGCAGCTGGCGCAGCTGCCAAATATTACAGCTGCCCAGATGGCGGCGAGCCAACAGGCATTTCCGCTCCAGTTGTCGCAGCAGCAGCAAGCGAGCGAGGCGGCATTCAATGAGCAGATGCGCCAGTATGGAATTGCTGCTCCTCAGATTGCCGGACAGAACTGGGCGCTGGCAAGTCAGTATGGTCCGGCATATGGCAACCTGCTTCGCACTGAAGGACAGAGAACCGCCAATCAGTTGCAGTCTCAGATGTATCAATTCGATCCTGAGTTCATGCGCAATTACTCTGCCCTGGGCGGCAGGATAGGCGAGGGACTGGAAGCCGGGGTATAGCCTGGGCAGCGACCTTGAGCGGGAGGTTCAGCAGGGGATCAGGGCGCGCAGACTGCGCAGGGCAACTCACTTGGGCCCAGCTGCGACGGCGGCCGGAGCTTACGGCCTAGGGCACAAGCAGCGACAGGATCTTTACAATACGCGTATCGGGCAGGCGCAGAATTTCCTGGCAGGTCCTTCTCCGACTGACAAATGGTCAGGGTTGATGAATCAGTTTGGTCCCGCCGGAACTGCGATAGGAATGGTGGGGCAGACGGCTCAGCCGGGAGTTGGATTGATCTCTCCCTCTGTAGCACCGACGGCGGGCTTAGCTGCGCAGACAGCGGCAAATTTCCTGCAGAATCCTATTCAGGATTACGCGGCGCAAGGTGGACAGGCTTATGGGCACATACATGGGTGCTGTTGGAACCTACGCAGGGCAGAGTCTGAATGCTCAGGCGGAATACAATAAGGCGATGATTTCTTCTGCAAGTGCCAATAACGAAGGCACTTACAATATGTACGACAAACAGTTCGAACAATTTTTGTTCGATCAATCAGTGAAGCAGGGCATTTATTCCCAGCCTAGCTTAGGAGGTGCAGGGGTAGCTCTGGCATGATGGGCATGGTTGGATCAGGCCTTGGGGCAATTGGGTCCATCGGTGGAGGACTTGCTTCTGCCGGAGTTTTCGGAGGAGGAGCGGCGGCGGCCAGGAGGAGCGGCGGCGGCGGCGGGAGGCGCAACGCTGGCAGGGACGGGAATCGCCACGGCAGCGGCAGCGGCAGGATCGGCAGCGGCGGTCTGCTGGCTCGCTCGCGTCGTTTTGCCCGGAGCGGTGGAAGGAGTTCAGAGCGTTCCTGTTCACGAAAGCGCCGGCATGGTTCCGCCGTGCTTACATCTACGGCGCCCGACGGTTCGTCGCCAGAGGCCTGACAAAGGCAGACAAGGAAAGGATAGCGGAGGTGCTCTCAAAATGCCTGTAGCGGCCCCCACAGCGCAAAGAAGGCCCCGGCGGACACGCTTCGGGATGTCGCGCCCTACCTCAAGGAGGCCGGGGTGACGCGTCTGCGCGAACATCACCGGGATGGATCGCATCGGCATCCCGGTTTACGCCTCGATCAGGCCAGACTCCCAAGTCCTGGCAGTGGATTCCGGCAAGGGCTTTGATCCTATTCAGGCCAAGTGCAGTGCCGCGATGGAGTCTCTCGAACGGTGGGCCTGGGACGAGGCCGATCTTGAGCAGGGTTGTTGATCGATTTCGTGTTGCCGAGTGTGTTGCCGATTTCCCGTTAGCCAAAGGTGCTCATTTCAATTTGGATCTCCAGCATTCTTGGACGCCTGCTGTGACGCGGACAACTTGGCAGAGGGTTCTGCTGTCCCATACTACTGTGTAAAGTATTACCCAAAGCTGATCCCGATGTATCAAATGTGCTGGCACACCAGCACAAATGGTCTGGCCGCCGGGAACACGGGCGGAGGAGGCGATTCTGTCTGGTCTATTTGAGGTCATCGAACGTGACGCAGTGTCGATCTGCCATGTGCATTCCTGAACGTCTCAAAAGGCTGGATCTGGATTCCATCGAACACGACGACTGCCGCGAGATGTTGGACATGTGCGAGAACGCAGGGATCACGGTGCATCTAAATGAGGTCAACGTCTGACATAGGAGTCCCGGCATTCATGTGCATTATGGTGGACAGACAGGTGCCTGACATCGGGCTCTATAAAGGATATGGGTGCCATCTAAGTTCCCACATCGCAGTGAGGCGCTCTATTTGTGAGGCCGCACAATCCAGGGCGGTCTTTATTGCTGGCGCGCGAGACGACATGACTGTCAGCAAACGAAGAGCATTTCGACAAGTAGCGCTGAATCGCAGACTGGAATGAGTGCCCTCTTGAATGAGAAGATACATGAGTATAAGGAGATGGCCACTGATGCGACAGACAGTGAGGCCATTCAGATTGTTGAGAATCAACTGACCAGTGCCATAGGGTGTGGCAGGGTCTTGGTAGTAGAGATGCTGAACAGGCCGCATCTGGCAGTGGTTAAGGTTCTTGTGTCAGGCTTATCTGGATACTGGAACCAACATCTGGAGACAGGGAGGAGGGCGCTGCGATGAAGGCGTAGTTATCTTTGTGGGGCCCAACTCTGCCGGAAGCGGAGATCAAGGAAATTCTGCCAGATGCTATGGTATTGGGACCAGCAGAACAGGGCGACGTGGACTTTGCCAGACGGCAGCTCGGTGCGGGACGTTGTTGCGGCTAATCGATGGACAACACACGTTAGAGTTGCCCGTCTGGCACAAAGAAATCAATGTCAGTTCTCGCAGACGGGGCAAGATTTCTTGGTGCAGCATCCTTGGTGCTCTCCGTGCTGTCGAGTGCGAGCTGTATGGCGCCGAGCCTGTCGGCGAAATTGCGGCAATGTATAAGAACGGCGAGCTGAAGAGCGACGACGAGGTTTGCCTAATCCATACGGGCGGGGAACAGGGATACAAGCCTCTATCTGTGCCGCTGGTGAATATCAGGGCAACGCTGGAAGCATGTGGCTCAAGTGTTAACAGCTTACATGAAGCAGGAGATCATAGAGTATGCCAGGCAGCTTTATTATCCTGACCAGAAATTGGCAAGCGATTTATGAGGGATGCGAGCTTTCTCCGGAGGTGATTCAGAAGATACTGGACTGCGAGATAGACTTGAAGGCAGCAGACGCGTTGCACCTGTGTTATGCCATTAAGAACCTAAAAGGCAAATTCCGCGCCAACGCGGAAAATCAAACACGCTAACAAGGGATTTGGGAAAGTCTTTAATTATAACGACAGGAAGCTCATGACTGAGAAGGGAACAACGAGGCTGCATAACATAGCACAGCTTACTCATCCTTCCGACATCATGAATGCACGTAATCGAGCGCTGGCGATTGAACTGTGCGAGATGCTTGGGATCGTCCCCAGAGAGTCAGTCCGAGAAAAGGATTGCTGGGGACGGTCCCGATGATCTTACGATCAAGGATTACATAAGAGATTCTTAATCGGGAGCGGGCGCTAGACAGAGCAGGAGAGTGGCTTTCTTCCAATACGTGGGGATTTCGAGAAGCGCCCATAATCAATGATTTTCTCCGAATTTCGGGAAAAATATAATCACATCAAAGAAAGCATAGGAGGATAACACAGTGCCAGCATCAGGAGCTTTAGGATCGTTTCTGTCAGCGATGATGGAACTCCAGGTCGCAACGATTAAAGGAACAGGCCATCGAGGAGGAGATGAAGCAGCAGGGGATGCAGGACCTGGCTAAGGGCATCTCCAGCGGCGTGTCAGTGCTCTTGGCTCAGGGTTGACCAAGGGGATGGAGCAAAACGAAGCTTGATACGCTTGCCAATCAGCACTGGGCACAAACGCCGGGGTGGCAAGGAGGAGGCGCCAAGGAGATCGAGCTGCGTAAAGCAATGGGGCAGCTATGGCGCAGCAGATTCTGCACAGGCCGCTATACAGCAACGATTCCAGCAAAGCCAGGATATGCAAATGCGACGCTGGGAAGCCGGGCAGGATACGGCAGCGCAACAGCGCGACTATCAGAGGAGTCGAGACGTATCGCAAGATGCAAAGGCAAGCTCAAAAGATGCTCTTGGATTTCGGACCGACATCAAGAACGCACTTGTGAAAATGGCAGATCCAAACATCACGCCAGACGAACATAGTGCGCAGGCAGACCTGATACATTCAATATATAATTCCGCTGACCAACAGAAGCTGCCTTTGGAGAAAGTTACGATTCCGACCTACATGTCACCGGATGAACGAAGCGCCCTGAAGGATTACCAAGAGACCCGAGCACAAGGTGGGAGACCATATGTGCAGTCAATACAGGAATTGCAAAAGACTCCTGGTATCAGGCATTACCCCCTAGGCCGGCGTATGCTCCTGTCCCCGGAGAGACACTGCCAGCTCTCCGAGGGGCACCACAGCCCCAGCAACAACCGTCTCCCGCCGCCTCCAGGTGGTGGAGGTGGGACAGTATATTGCACGGTCAATTGGTCCGGGGGAACAGGGTGAAATGGGTCTCCTATGATGGAGGCAAGACAAAGTATCAAGAGTAATGATATGCCAAGGAAAGAACTGCCATTCGGATATGAGGTAGAGCACCGGGACCTGGGGAGCCATATGCCCAGGAAGGAAGTGGTGCGCGAGCGCGAGGTTATCCATAACATGCAAGAGAGATGCGCTTACACGGTGGAGTTTACTCGCGATGAGTATGGCAGGATCAAGAGTCCGATCACAATCAGACCGAAGACAACATAATGGCTCAAGTCGTACCATACATGGGCAGCGGAACTCAGGAAGACCCGTTTTCGTCCGGAGGGGATCGATATCTATCCGGTATGGAGTTCCATTGACCTTCGTGATGATCCACAGTTGTCACTGGCGACTGCATGGTGCAGGTGCATCAGACCGCCAAAGGTCTGAAGGTTCCTCCGAATGATCTTCCTGACAAGGCTGCGATCATGCAAGTGCTGCACAATCGCAATTACCTTGCCAAAAGTTAAGCCGTCCTTGGAGCCGTGGCGTGAAGGAGATCTGGCTAGGGGAACTAATCTATGAGGAGAAGGTTCCCGGTCCACGGCAGTTCAGTGACCTTGACCCGAGCGACAACTTTACCCGCGCCAACGAGAATCCAATCGGAGGCAACTGGACTAACCCGGAGTCAATCATGCCTTTCAAATACTGTCGAACCTGCTGACGGGAGCAGGAACTAACAACGGCAGCGCAATTTTCTGGAACGCCAACGTGCCAAGCAACGACCAGTTTTCCGAGGATTACCGTCAATACATTGGGAAGTAACACGGATTGGGGGCTTCGTGCAGGATGCAAAACATAGCAGCTAAAACATTGTATACCGCCGGAGCCTATTCGGGTTCCAGAGATATTTGGAAAATGGTCAATGACACCTCTACATCGCTGGCTGGAACAAGCGCCCCGTCGATTTCCGTAGGTGATGTGGTGCGCGTCGAGGCGGAGGGTAGCACGATTCGGCACAAGGTGAACGGCGCTCTTTATGGCACCGCAACCTGACACCAGCATAACCAGCGGCAACTGGGCAATTTTTCAGGTTGCGGTTGATAGCAAGTTTTCCCTCTGGACCGGGGGCAATATCAGCGTGGCAGCCGGTGCATTCCATGAAAATACATACCGGCAAATGATGACGGCATAAGACTATGAATTCTTTCCTTAGACAATCTACAGCTTCGCAGGTCCGGACTATCGGGCCGTTCGTCGACGACACTGACTTCAAGACCCTTGAGACTGCGCTGACCATTGCGAACACCGACATCAAAATAAAGAAGCAGGGAGGTACGGCGGCCAGCAAGAACAGTGGAGGAGCAACTGCCGACAGCACGACTGGTCTTTATCACCTGACATGGGACGCCACCGACACGGCGACCGTGGGAGAGCTTTACTTTTCTGTCAAGGTTGCCGGTTCACTTGCTGTCTTTGGCAGCTATGTTGTCGTCGAGGAGGCTGTTTATGACGCGCTCTACGCCGCTTCTGCAACGGGACTTGTTAGCGATACAACCAGAGCGAGCCAGACATCGGTCGATACGCTGGCGACCTATGTGGATACCGAGGTTGCCGCAATCCTCGCGAAGGTCAACCCTCTGCCGACTGATCCTCGCCGATGCCAGCGACATTGCCGCCAGCTTCACAGCGGTCAACTCCACCCTGTCTACGATCTCAGGATACATCGACACTGAAAGTGGCAGCGATCAAGGCGAAAACTGACAATCTGCCTGTCGACCCTGCTGACGCTTCCGACATTGCGGCCCTGTTCGCCACTGGTCAATACCAAGCTCGATACGATAGACGACTTCGTGGACACCGAGGTGAGCGCCATCAAGGCCAAGACCGATCAGCTTGTGTTCACGGTGGCCAACCGAGTCGATGCGAGCGCGACGATGTCCTCACCGCCGGGGACCTTACTTCCATAGCGGACGCAATTCTCAAACGGGACTTTTCTGCCGTGAGCGGAGAAGCCGCGCGTTCACTCTCAATGCGGCAAGGTTTCTCAGGAACAAGTTTTTCGGTCAGCGGCACCGTGCTCACGGTGACAAGAGGAAGATGACGCAACCCCAGCATGGATAAGCACGCTGACGACTGACGCAGCTGCAATACCCATCGCAGCGCATCCAGACCCGGCATGAAATGGCAGCAGGCTTCAGATCGTTACCGCCGGTCCCTCTGGGGCTCTCTTGCTCCCTCCCGTTGGTCCTCTCAAGGCTGGTTATCGCAGCCTATTGGCCCTGTGGGCCGGGGGCGCATGTTCGGGCGGTATCATTATACCTCCGACGCCGGAGCCGCCGTCACTTGCGCACGGGGCCGGGATGGAACAATACCGGCAGCACTTGCGGCAGCGAGGCGATCGCCATCGATGACGAGGAAATACTTTTGATTCTAAGCGAAGCATTCGGAGTAATGTGAATAATACGGCCGGGCCGATTATATTTAACGTCAACACCGGGGAGTGGGAAGAAGTAAGTCCAGACGAAGCGGAGCAAGAGTTGGGCGTTCTACTTGGCGAGCCAGTTCCATCTGGTTCGCGCCCAGTTGGTGGACCCGACTATCCGAATATCGAGCCTCCTCTCAACCCCAACCCCAGACAACTTTGGGCAAGCACTGAACCGGCGTTCCTGCCGGATATTCAAATCAAAGCAACCACTACCGCCAGGATATCAAGTAGAGCCAGAGACGTGGGAGACCGACGACGAGGAGGACGAGAAGCTCCAGAGCGGCGGTGGCGGCGGCGGGTATGTGTCTGGTCTCGCTTCCGAGTTTGGTTATAACGATCTTGGCAGTTCCACCGAATCGCACGTTGGGGCCCTGGAATAACGACATTGCCTCTCGTGAGGTGGCGGAGTGGCACTTCCGGCAGCTGATCTGGTCAAGCACTTTGGCAGCACCAGGACGCGCATGGCAAGATGGTCGAAGTCAAGGTTGGGGACAAGACGGGAGTGTTCCCATCGTGGACATCGGGCCGGAGTGAGAGCATTATTGCCGCGCCGGTCCGACAATCGACCTCACCTTCGGCGCAGCGCGCGTCGGCTGGGACACTCCGGCGGATTGGACAAGGCCGAATACAAGATCCTCAAGCCGCTGTCCGGCGACTTCAGAGTGGACTCTCAGCAAGAGGCCGAGCAACCGGCAGCAGGGGGCCGCCGCCGGGTGCTAAGCCTCTGCCAGACGATTACAAGGTGGAGGAAGGACCGGCACCCCCTGGATGTTCCCTGACGTGAACCCCGACCTTCTTGCGAGGGTCAGCGACCTGCAAGGTCAGTTCGGGCCGATCAAAGTAAACTCAGGAGTATCGGGACCCTCAGAAGAACGTGCGGCGAGTGGGTGGGGCGAAAGGGTCTCCGGCGATGCATGGCAACGCCCTGGACATCGATGTGAGCGACAAGTCTATTGAAGAGCGGCGGCAGATGGATCGAGGAAGCCTCGAAGCGCGGCATCACCGGCATCGGAGTTTACAACAACGCCCTCCACTTCGACCTGGGTCCACGTCGTTCCTGGGGGCCAAGCCACGGCTCAGAAAGCGTTCCCGATTGGGCGCAGCCAGTCATCAGCGCCCACTGGATCGGCAGGTAAAGCCTCTGGGTCCCGAATATAAGGTGGAAGTTCAGGAGGGGCAGCCTTCCACAGAGTCAGCCCGTCGAGGCCGAGCTGGCTGCCGAGGTAGGAATGACACCAAGGGAGAAACTAGAGCGCAGAGCCCAAGGATATGTTGACTCCTTGGATGCCAAGTCAGGCACTCGAGAAACTCTCTCCACAGGCGACACCAGCATGGGTGAGCCAAGGTCGACCGATTACGCCCCTGGCATCGGCCCTGTTCCTACAGCTGGGTCAGCCGCCGAGTATCACCCCGGCATGGGGCCCGGCGTGAGGGGCGGTGACGTTGTCTATGATGAGGGCGGTCCCAGGCGGCCAGTGCCGCCAGAAGCACCGGGCAAGGTCTACCGCTGGACTGAAACCCCCGGCACGCGTGAACCGGGGGCGCCCACGCGGAGACGCAGGACGGAAGAGTTGCCGATGGTCACCGAAGAAGATGGCGACCGATCTGGGACTGACGGATTGGAGAGATCTGGACGCGGGAGGGCGCGTGGTTCGCCGCGCGGAGTTTGCTGGCAAGGGGACCGGCGTATCGCGGGCCGATTACGAGGCGAGACAGAAGGCCCTGGCCGAGCCGGGAGCAGAAGTAGGAGCTACTGAGATGGCGGCCAAACGCGCAGAGCGGTATCCTGAGCGACTGCCCGAGGTCACAACTGAGGGACTCGTCAAGTCCGAGGCCCCGATGGCAAATCTCGTTCCTTCAGGGGTAGGAAATTCATTCAAGGAAAGGTGATCGAGCCAGCGGAACAGTGGCTCTTGCAGCACGGGCCGGGTACCGGCTTTGCTACCGAGGCAGCGCAGCGAGTTGGCAAGGAAGTGCCGGGTGGGGCCTCAAGGCAGTCAAAGGCATAAGGACAGGGAGCTGGCAGCAGGGGAAGCATTGCAGGACTATACCGAGAATCGCTACTCGCGAATGCAGGACCCTGTCGCCTTTGCCAAGGCCGACCTCCCGAGACTCCATGCGGAGCTGGATGCCCAAAGAGTAAAGACTGCATCCATGCGGAACAGGGGATACGCGCCAGAGAGCCAAGAGACCACGTATCGGTATGGGATAGGTGACCAGCAAAGTAAAGTGAAGCAGTCTGTCTATCAGGAGGAAATGAAGAAGCTGAGGCTGAGCTCGTCAGGACACTAAGGCAAGCAGAGGACGCAGCGGAGGGTAACCTTGGGCGGGAGACTTTCAGCGATAAGCTTCTTAATGCGGCGGGCGATCAGATGGTTGCGGAGGGTAAGCGAAGCCTGCCAGATATCAACAAGAAGCTGGAGGCTTGGAATGATAAGTGGGCGTCTTACATAGATCAGAAGTGGGACTCTGACGAGACCATTCAGTTTGTCGAGAGCGCGTCACAAATGTGGCGGTTATAGCGCCGTCTCTAGTTCCCTTTGTTGGACCCCTTGTTAGCGGGGTGATGATGTTTGGCCAGAATGTGGAGGCCAATGAGGCAGGAGATTACGGAGAAGCTGAAGAAGGCGGGCAAGCCCATCAATGAACAGGAGGTGCGCAAGGAAGCTAGCCTTCGGGCCGTGGATCAGACAGTGGAGGAGTATCCAGGCGCAATATTCCTGACCAAGTATCTTCGTAATACGCTCAAGCCCTTCCTGCCAACTGGGCCAAGCAGACCTCGGCAGTGAAGGGGAAATGGTTCCAGCAGAGACGGCGGAAGGATCTTTTGCCCGAGTTGTTCCAAGAGACAATGGTAACGACTCCGTGCAGGACTTAATCTCCCGGCAAAGGAACGAGGCGATGGGCATAAGCAAGCCTCTTACGCATGAGGAGGCGGCGACAACGACACTCGCGTCGATGGGGCAGGCTGGTCTGCAAACTCTGGGACTGGGTGCTGCCGGTGGAGTGACAACCAAGGTAAGCGAAGCGGCGGGCGAAGCCAGGGCGGAAGGGCCAAGGCGAAAGATTGCCGCCCAACGCTGCCGCCAACGTTCGCGGAGCGTCAGGCTCAAGAGAAAGCCACGCTTGCGCCTGGAACCTACCGGAACTTTGCCGACATCTCGGCTGAGCCAACGGCAGTGGAAAAGCCTGGAGCGCCTCCAACGATACCAGCAGAAGCACCAGCACCTCCGACTGGCACCATTCCGGCTACGCCAGCAGCACCAGCAGCACAGGAAGTCACTGTCTTTAGAGGGAACCCAAAGGTCCGTCTGCTGCCGGACAAGCTCACGGGGTTGGCGAGTATTATGGACTGACTGAAGAAACGGCGCAGAGATTCTCAAAAGAGGGAACTGTCGAGCAAAGCAACCTCAAGCTAGACGAATCCCTTAACTGTAAGTTCCGATGCTGAGTTGAGAGCAGTGCGAGAGGAAGCTGGGTGAGTCAGACCCCAGAATGCTGCTATCCAAGAGCGATGCGGCTCGCTTTACAGAACATCTGCAAAGCAAGGGATACGATTCCTTCATTACGAATTACGCAGAAGCGCCGGGAGGGAAGCAGGCAATAGTCTTCCCCAAAGCGGCACCGGCAGCGGGTCCCGCGATCCCGCCAGTAGCACCACCCAAGCCAGCACCCACCATCCCAACTGCTCCCGTTACGCTGACAGCACCGGCAGAAGAAGGGCCCACTACACAAGCAGAGAGAGAGGCGAAGGTCGCAGGGCACGAGGCGCAGAGAAACAGGGAAGGGAGCACCTCCGGTGCTCATTGACTTCTGCCGGAAGAGCGTTACAGTTTGAGGATGAGTCAGGAGTTTCCCCAGAACGATCCGCCCAACTTGAAAGGCTTGGATCCTCACTCGCCCAGCACCCAATGGGCGGCGGACAACCCGTTAAGCTCATACCCGTACGGCGTCAGGTTCGTGGGACGACGCAATCCAAAGCCCTCGACAACGCCATCACCGGACTCGAAAAGCTCTTTAATAAAAGGGTGCAGTCTGTCCGAAGCGGATCGGGTGAGACTCTGCCTTTCACCGGACTCACTGACCCATCGGATCCGAACACGATTTTTCTCGACGCAGCAGGCGATAGAAACGTTCTTGCGCTCGTTGGACACGAGTGGGGACACACACTAAAGGCCAGCAACCCCCAGCTCCATGGGAGATGGTGGAGCAGATGAAGCCCCTCGTAAAGGAGTGGGCTGCGCAGGAGGCAAAGCTTCGCAAAGAGGAAGGCTATCCTGAGAAAGAGGTCAGCGACGAGGTAGCCAGCAACCACATCGGCGACGCTTTCACCCGTCCCGATTTCTGGCGGCATCTCAACAAGAAGAACCCGTCCCTCTTCAGGAAGGCAGTTAAGTCAGTTAACGACTTCTTCAAGTCCCTGATCAAGCGGGCGCGTGGCAGCGAGTGGGGCACCGAGGAGTTTGTCAGCGACCTCAACGCGATGCACAAGGTCATCGCCGATGCCGTCAATGCGGCAGTCACCAAGGGACCCGAGCCGAAGGCTGCGCCCAAGGAAGCGGAGGGTCCGAAGTTTGCTCCACGTGAAACAAAGGAGGGGAAGCCGTCACTCAAGGCGGCAATGGAGGGAGAGAAGGCAGAGGAAACTCAAGGAAAGGATGGGCGGGCTGCGCTTCGCTGGCAGGGAGGGAGACTGAGCCAGTCGCCCCTCGTGAGTTTGCTATGCGCAAACATGGATTCTACTCCAAGCTTGAGCAGACAGTCATCGACAAGATCCCGAAGTCTGCGAGTCCCGAGCAGGTAAAGGCGACCATTGCCGGAGGCGCAACTCAAGGCTGAAGAGATCAAGTGGAGCGGAGTTAATCAGGCTGTCGATCGTATCGCTTCCGAGAACAATGGCAAGGTTCCGAAGGACAAGCTGCTCCAATACCTGCGCGATGATGGCGCGGTGAGGCTGGAGGAAGTAACGCTAGGACAAGCGGGCGTTAAGACCCGTGAGAGAAAACAGGATCTGGAAAGACAGCTCTCTGCTGAGTTGCCCCGCAAAGCGATGGATGCAGGATGTCGCAGCTTGACGCGCATAATCTCCCGTGGCGACTCCAAGACGGACGAGTGGTAGTCGAAGAGTTGCCGAAAGAATTGCAGTCTGACGCGCGGCAATTTCTCGATGCGTGGAAAGCATGGACAGAAGAAGGACCAAAGCAGGCACCCACTCCCAAATTCGGCCACTACCAACTTCCCGGCGGCGAGAACTACCGCGAGGTCGTGTTGGCGATGCCGCTTGATCCCAATCAGAGAGAGGCTACAAGACGCCAGATTCGTGAGATTCAAAAGCAGACCAAGGCATTGAGGAGGGTCCCGAATGGAATCCGGGAAACGCGAGAGAAATATAACACTCGTAGATCGCCGAGGGAAAATCGCTTACGTCGTATTGAGACAGAGCAGCAAGAAGGTTATCGTAGCAGCCACTTCCCCCGACGTTCCTAACTACGTGGCTCACGCCCGCATGAACGACCGCACCGACGCGGAGGGCAGTCCGGGCACGCTCCGAGGAGATCCAGAGCGACCGGCACCAGCAGGGGAGAGAGAAGGGATATCGCGAAGAGGGAGCAATGACTCCGCAGGAGAAAGCTGAACGCGAGCGGTTACTTCAGAAAGATTTGACTGGCCGGCATTTTCATCTGTTGCAGAAATACAGCGAGCTACTGAGCTGAACCGTAAATGGCGAGAGACTCAAGCAGGGGTTCCCGATGCTCCATTCCGCAAAGACTGGCCGGTCCAGATGTTCAAAAGAGCGTTGCGCGATGCGGTGGCCGAGGGCAAGAAGTGGATCGGGTGGACCAACGGAGAGACGCAGGCAGACCGGTATGCATCTCGAGCAAACAGGTCGATGCCATTCGTCTCTCAGGAGACTTCGATCAGGCCATCGAGGTGAGTGTTGCCAGACCGGGACAAGGCTTCGAGCATCTTTCAGACCACCACCAAAGACAAGCTCGCGGACGTGATTGGCAAGGAGATCGCGAACAAGGCGCTAACGACCGGGTCAAACTGAGTTCAGAGGTGTAGATCTGAAGGTCGGCGGCGAGGGGATGAAGCGCTTTTACGACAAGATCCTGCGCAACCAAGTGGAGGACTACCTCAAGCCGTGGAAAGCGAAGGTGGGCAGGATAGCCTTGACGTAGACACCGCGCAACATGGGAAGTGCGTGGATCCAAATGGAATGGCGGAATATCGTGCGGGATCCGTCGCCGACGCTGCGCGATGCGCTGCTGACCGGCGACTGGGCTACACCGTGGAACGCATTAAGCGCCAAGCGAGACCCCCATCTGGAAGGTCGAGATCACCCTGCGATGGAGAGGAGGGCGTCTCCGAGGGACAGCCTCCTTCGCCACGCGCAGAAAAGCAAAGCCAGAGGGAGAGAAAGCGGCCTGAGCAGGGTCCCGTGGTCAGTCCGTTCTTTCACTACGGCAGTCACAAGGAAGCCGCCTTTAAGGGGACGAGAGGAATTTCTGGGAACAGTGGGAGAAGGAGGGGCACCCGATAGTAAGAGCAGCAAAGGGAGCCAAGTTCGCGTTCGATGAATACATGCATGACCGCCTGCATATCAATACCGACGCCTTCTACCAGAGCACCCAGGAGAAGTTCAGTGACATGGGTCTGGGGTTCCTGTCCGATGCCATGCGCAAGCACATCGACCGGCGGTCAGCGCTGGCTGGCAAGTATGGTGAGATAATTCACCGGGCGCGGATGTCGTCCCTGCGCGCAGCGGAGCAGGCCGATGCCGAATATGGCAAATACTGGCGGCTCAACCAGACAAAAGGCCGTGATGCTGCGAACAAATACTACCGTGACGAGATGTCCGATGGCGGGAAGAAGTTCGTGGATCTGTCGACAAAGCTTTACCCCGAGCTTGGGCGCATGCGTGCAAACATGAGGCCAGGGCTCAAGATCAAGAACTCCGAGACTGGCAGGTGGGAAGACTTCCAAGAATACAAGTCCGACTTCGATGACTATCACCCTCACCGGTTGCAAGAGAAAGTTCCGGCGAAGCGATGGACGACCCTGATGCTTACCCATCTGCTTACAACGAGATGATGGACATCATGCAGGGCGAGGAGCCTGACCAAGCTTCAGGCAGAGCAAAACTTAGTGCCTACAAGCAAGCCGATGCTGACAACGGGTTCTTCGGGTCCCTTGAGCGCAAGCGCGTGGGCCGATCTCCCAGCCAGCTTTATGATTACTCGTTCGCTGGGCTGACAGACTACGTCGCCAGTTTTGCTGACCGCATAGCCCAGGTCGAGGCGTATGGACAGGGCAAGGGCAACGGACAACACGGGCGACCGTGTGGGACGAGGCAATCAATCGAGCCGGGAACGAGGAGACACGAGGATTCATCCGCGATGTCATGAACCAAGCCTATGGCGCCAGAAGGCCAAGACCAAACCTGAGGAAGGCCCATGATGACGCTGGGGAACTTGCCTGTCAGGGCTTCAGCTGGGCCATCAAGTGTCGGCTATCCGAACCTGATCAGCGGCGAGGCCATGAACATGTCCAACATGGGGTTCCGGCGATGGGCACTCACCTTACCCAGCGGGTTCAGCGGGTTTGGGAAGGACGTTTACGAGCGCGGCGTTTTGCAGCGCGACTTTTTAATCTCATGCATGACGGCGAACAGCATGGCGGCACAGGGAGGATTGCCAAGGGGGTGCAGGCGTTTACCAAGGGAGCATCTGAAATGCGGCAGCCAAACGGCAGCGGAGGCCTGGGTCAGGGGACATGCTGTCGGCGGGGCGAAGCTATCACTGCGTGATGCGATCAAGGAGTTCGAAAAGAACCCGAGGAGCAGAGCGTCGCGGCAATACCTTGCTTACTTCAAGCACCTGGGGTTCGGTGGCACCGAAGGCCGGGACCTCATCGCGGAAGGCGGGGAGGGAGAGATGTATGATCGTTACGAGAGGGAAGCCGTGGTCGATGTCCAGGGCGGCTACACTTCAACCGCCTGCCGCATTTCATGTCCACGCCAGCGGGGAAAATCTTTGGCAAGTATGGACCGTGGGGCTGGAACAACTGGACCCGTATGCAAAATCGCGTCACCAAGCCAGCGATTCAGGCCATCACCCTGGGCCGTCTCTATCCTGAGACTGTGAAGTTTGTCAATGAACACGGTGAGCAGGAGACCATGAAGGTGCCAGGAAGCCTCATGCCCCTTGCGCGGTATATCGTCGCCTTGGCCGCCGCCGGTGGCGCAACCGAGGAGGTCCTGGAGTTGTTTGGCATCCACAAGCGCACCGCCACCCTCGCCCAGATCCCGGCCAAGATGGGCAAGGGAACCGATGGAGGCCCTGAACGATGTTCGCGGAGAAGTCCTTCATGTATCTCTGTCAGCGCCGGGGCCGGAGGCACCTTGGGGACAACGATGCAGACCGGGATGGACGCAGCGAACCGAAGCCGGAGCAAGAACCCGCTCAACGCCCCTGCCATCTCTTTCCTGGAGGACGCAGTTTACACGGCGCGAGACATCATGGACCAGGGAATGCCGAAGGTGCGTCCGCAGTCTGTAGCACAATGGCTGAATCGAAACGTGGGGGCGGTTAGGACCGCAACACAGTTTGCGAACATGCCTGGGAGAATCAACAATGCCTGGAGCGCTCCGATTCCTGACCTCAGGAAGCAGGCCGCGTTGCAGGATGCCAATTGGCTCAAAAGTCAGACCCGCCGATACGACAAGGAACATGGCATCAAGGCGCCCTTGCTAGCGGAGCGTCCCACCAAGACACCCACCTCTGCTCTCAAGGAGAACGTTTATGAGGACGTTTTGATTGGAGACTCAGGTGCCGCAAGGGAGAGGATAAGGGAATACAAGAAGGGCAAACCGGCAGACGTGAGGGACGCCATAGACGAGCAGGTAAAGGACAGCATCAGGTCACGGCAGCCCATCAAGGCCGGGGGAGGTGGCGAGGCAGGACGTTACGACTTCAACAAGTGGATGAAAAGGAATGCGCAGGCCGATATCCCTGGCTTGGGACCCTCAGGTGGGGAGGACGTTGCGCGGGTCAAGCGGATTGACGACACCTATCGTAAGACTGCTCGTAAAAGTTTACACCGACCTCTTTCCTGACGAGACGCCGAAATACAAGTCAGTGCAGGACTATATGCGCAAGATGGATCTCGCCAAGAAGGCTGACCAGCCCTACAGAATCGGGGATATCTACCCGAGAGGACCTGCCTGCCGCCCCTGACATATTCAGCAGCATTGTGTGGCAGAAGTGACCGGCAATTGCGTCAGGATGCCCGTGGTGACCTTTTTATTTCGCGGGAGGGTAAGGACACCGGACACTTTCCCCAGCCGCCTAGGCGATTATGTCTAGGCACAAAAGGCTGGGTCCCCTTCGGAGGCCCAGCCTTGTGCTTTGGTTGATTGTTATCCGCCGCGCGCGGCTTTATTCGCGGCTCGCTTTGCTTGTCTCTCTTCCGATACCCTTGCTTTTCGCTCCATCCAGTCAGCATAGCTTTTCGGCATCGCTGGCGGCGGCGGGTCATTTCTTACCGACATGCGTTCCATGTCAGAGAGCAGGACTGATTCTTTCGATTTGAAAAGAATGAACAAATCGTGAGCGTCACTGCTGCTATTGCGATCAGGATGCAATGCTGCCAATAGAGCGCCGATAAGTCGAGGCAGTAAAGACACCCTTCCACGCCTTCTTGATAGCTTCCGCGTGATCTAACCTTTTCTGATACAGCGGGAGCAAATCTCTATTTACCCACTCCCGCATCTTGGCTCGTTCCTCATCTGCAATTTCAATGCGCAGCCGTTTCTCCGTTTGCCGCTTCCATGCCTCACACTTTTTGTTGCATCGACATCGATAGCATCTCTGGCGTAATGGTAGGTTCAACGCTACGCTTCAGCTCTATATCATGAACGATCTCGTAAACCGTCTCCTTGCTGAGATTAGTTCGCGCCGCAATCTCCGGATTTGTTAATCCTCGGTCATAAAGAATGACGACCTCATCCTCGGCATAATGAGGCTTCGGGGCCTTGCCTGACCTTATGCCTTTGGGCCGACCTGCACCCTTAGGATTGGTCTCCGTCTTGGCGGTTTTTGATTTAGAAGGCACTTCTAAATTACGAAGGTCTTCACTGATCGTCCGCTGGCTTATATTGAGCGCATCGGCGATGCGTTGCATCGTCCATTCGCGCTCGCCGTAGAAGGTATTCGGCAATGCGCTGTCGGTCCTCTTTCGTCATTGGCCTGAACCTCGACGTTCGAGTGCGATTGCAATGCGTAATCGCTCCGCGTCTGCTTCATCGCCCCCAAGCACTAGCTTCCTGGATGACGGGATCGATGCCCAACTCTTTTGCGATCTTCAATCGCCGATGGCCGACAAGAGTTACATCATGCTCGATCAACCAGGGCGGGAATTGTTTCACCCATCCATTGAGCTTTTCATCGACTCGCGCAGCTCGTTGTCGTCTCCGTCGATTGAGATTCTATATATTGTCTGCGAACGGCCCCCTTCTTTGAAGGCATCCCCAAACTTTTCATCATTATTTTTCATTTGAAAAAGAAAGGGGCGCGAGAGTCGAAACTCCACGCCCCCGATTTGTGTTTTGAGGTTATTCGCCTGCGAAGGACGAAGACGGTGGGGGCACCACTTCTCCATGCAGTTTATTACGACGCTCGTCGCGGCTGTCACCAGTGCGACGCAGGACAACCTCGCAACGCCTTTACAAGGCGTAGCCAGATTTTTATTCTGGATAGCGACAATCGCCATCTCCGCGCCTTTTCGCGAATGCATTTCGGACGCCTTCGCGTCATCAATTGATAGCGACCCCTCGACTGCCTTCAGAATCGTAAACAGGATCAAGGTAGGCTTGATACTGTTCGTCGTCTGCGAGCGCGAGGATGGACAGTTTCCACCCTCGTCGTTCAGGGTTCGCTTGCTTTTCAGCTTTCGCTTCGCAAGATACTGCTCAGCGGTTCTAGGAACTCGCCGTGATCGACAGTTTCTGTATTGTTCTCTCTGCTGTTCATATTTTTTTCTTCTTTTGCAGGACGCAATGCCTGTTGTTTTGGTGGATCGATTTCCACCAGCTGCTACCTTTATGCTCGCCCGCTAGAGCTGTGCAAGCGAATTGAGCACAAAGTTTGTGGTTATTCTATCAGGCCAGGACCGTCTCGTTCGCTTGGTGAGCCCGTGCAGATACTCGATCCTGGGTTCGCCCACACCAACCAGTTCCTTCGCATCTTGATTGGCACGTAGAACTGGCCGGTCGTTGCCGTCTTCTCTATCCACGTCCTGATCTCCATCAGGAACATCAGTTTTTGATTTTCCATGGTATGGGGATGAAGCGGATGCCAGCCTTCCGATACTGCCAGTCCATTTTGTCAGTGAACCAGCTCAGCTGCCACCCGTGCCATCTAGGTTGTTGAAGGGTCCTGCTGTTCAGGTAGACATCTTTTGCGTTGTCATATTACTTATACCAGTGGTGATAGTTCACGCAGGTGATTCCTATTTTGTCCCTTTCTACATACATCGACTTCACCGCTCCCCAGCATTTAGGACATCTGTCCTTGGACAGGGATGCTACCAGTGGGGTGCTGCCGATTCCGACTGCTATTATTACTGCTGCGATTATCGTTCTCATAGTAAGTCTGCCTTGTTATCTTGAAGGTGGGTCCCCAAATAGGTCTCTCTGAATGCATCCTCGTTCATCTGGACGCACTCGCGCTGGATGACCGGTGCCATACGCCACTGATCTCGCTGCCGGGCACGTAGTTCTCACGCGCCCATTTCTGATATGCGACGATCTCTTCAGGCGATGGCGTTCTGAATAGTCCGCTCGTTTCGTATTCTCCTTTCCGTGAAGCTTCCCGTAGCATTGGCAATCCATGTGGTCAGGGTGATTGCAGCGGACATAGCGTCCGTTCACTACCCATGCTTGGTTGTCGTAATCAAATTCGATCCTTTCTTTAATGGGCGGCTCAGTTAACTCATCAAAAGGCTCAGCTCCGACTGGACGTTCAGCATCCAACTTCTTCAGGCGGCCTCGACTCCACTCGCTTCGCGTGCTCATACTGAGAGAACAGATATGCCGTCCGTTCCATTCGGATATACACCACAAGCGATAATGCTTGTTTGCTTTCCGCAATTTGATCTCGAGGGGATCTCTTTGTGATGTTTCTTGTAGATTGTTGATCTTGATGGTTGATGCAACTTCTGCGGTTGTCTATTTTCATACAGGTGACCGATCATACGGTCAAGAGTGGACTCGCTGTTCCACTGGTTCTTTAAGTCGTGTCCAAACGGTTGTGTCGTTGACTTTGTGGTGCCGTCCACTGGCTCGCCTCTATCTACCCATGTGACGAGGGGTAGGCTCCACCTCCGCGATCCTGTTCGCTGGTCCTACGGTTTCAATTCTGATCGGAGTTTTTCTCCCGGCGTTCCTCTGACGTTCCTTTGTCTCGCCTGACGTTGCATCTCCCTCGCTCACCAGTAGTTACGCGCATGTCGGCACTTTTCTGTTGAGAATTTGTCCAAATCTCTATTGACCAGTGATTTTCTTCAACTGAATGGAAAAAATGGACTCCCAAAGACCCAAAACTATGAGCGAGGAAGGCCTTACCCCGAAGAGGAGCAGCGCCAGGAAATGGCGGCGGCGGTGGACAGCTGCCTAAAAATAATTTCGAGGCAGGCGAAAGCCCACAGGAGGTCACGACCGTGGTGGGAACATCGTGGCGGAACATTGCCGGGATATTCGCCGGCAAGTATGGGGTCGAGCAGGGCGCGGAAATTCACGCCGCAATCAACTGTATGTTCGAGCAGATCGATTGACACGTACTTGAAGGACTCAAACTGATGTCGATACCATGCGATTTCTACATGCAGTGCCTGATCATCCATCGTGGGAGTCTTCAGGAGGGCGTCCAATCAAGCCCGAACAAAGGAGAGAGAAGAGATGACTAAAACAGAAAACTATTATCAGACGATGAAGCTGAAGTTGCAACTAACGTATGGCCCGGAAGGCCTGGAGCCCTGGACAAACCATGGAGGGTAGTTCGGCAGATCGAGCTGCCGCCTCGCAGCCGTAGTGCCAAGGGAAGCAAGTATGAGATTGCCGAGCTGGGAGGTCAACGGCACGCCATCGAAACGACAATCGCCAACGCGAAAAACGTGGCGGTGGCAGCGTACGGGTATTCGCCAGGAAAACCCGGGCTATCAATTTCATCACCTCGTAGAGTGAGTGATAGCCAGTCGGCTATTGTGCGGATTGCCTAAACTAACAACCCCGCCGGTAGACCGGGTGATAGTCTACCCCAATTTATGAACAGAACCGAACCACTAGCAATAGTAACACAACAACCCGTATCACTCACCTCTGGAGCATCGCTCCAAGAGGTGAAGAAGCGGATAAGCTTTAATCGAGGAAACCTTAAGGACCGTAATGAAAAAGACGTTCATTACGGAGTCATCCCAGGGACAGGGAACAAACCGACCTGTTGCTGAAACCGGGGGCCGAGATGCTCTGTTCCTTGTTCAGTCTGGGAGTGAGCCAGATCGAGAAGGACATTCGTGACTTGGGGGATGGCCACAAGGAATATATCCCTCACCGTGACCTTGTCCCATTACCCAACGAAGACGGTGATCGGGCAGGGCGTGGGGTCCTGCTCCACGATGGAGAGCAAATACACGGTATCGCAACACGGCGGATTACGAAATCCTCAACGAGGACATCCCAGGTGACGCCAAGGCGCGGGCCAAGCGGAATACCGCAAGCAAGGGTATGGGATGAAGAAAATCGACGGCGTGTGGGAGTGGGTCAAGTATGGGAACGAGAGCAAGAGCGGAGAACCCCGACATTGCCGACATCTACAATACGTGCCTCAAGATGTCGAAGAAGCGCAGCGTCATTGATGCGGTGCTCACCGCGACCGGCGCTTCCGCCATCTTCACCCAGGACATCGAAGAGCATGGGCCAAGAGTTCGTGAGCAGGGCGAGAAGGAAGGGCCCACGCGGCGGGAGTATCAGATGGACACCGAGGAGAAGGTCTACAAAGTCCTCTTCAGCCGCATGAGCACCTTTCGGTCGAGAGGGAGGACGTCACCTACGTAGCTGGAATGTTCGTATCCTGAACGTAGTGAGCGAGCTCAAAGGGCGGTATTGGGAGGTGCATCTGGAGGGACATCGAGCACCCCGTCGTCTACACCAGCGACAAAGCCTTGGCGGTCAAGGCTGCCCAGTGGATCGAGGCCAGAGCCGGATCGACATCACGGTGCGCAAAGGGGCCAAGCCAGACAGCTGGGTGCTCGTCGACGTGCCGGAGCGCCCGGAGGGAACTGCCATCATCGAGATCCCTGGAAGAGGAGTTCGCGCGGAAGGAGGCGAAATGATCACCGAATCGGCATTCATGGGCAACGGCGTTTACGCCAGCCTCGACCAGTGGGGAACCCTGCGCCTGGATTACGGTGGCGAGGGCGCTCCTGCCGTTGTCCTAAACAAGGACGCGATCGCGAGCTTGCTGGTCTTTCTAAAGGTCAGGCCGCTCTACGACATCACCCCGCTCCGCAGCGGCGCTGCGAGAGGAGATCGAACGTGCCAACTCCTAAAGGCGGCTACTTCGTGAAGAGCACAAAGGTGCCGACAGTGACTCAGATTATTAACAGATTCAAAGACAGCGGGCATTAATGTACTGGTGCTGGGATCAGGGTCGTCAAGGATTAGATTACCGGCAGACAAGTCAGGCAGCTTGTGATGCTGGCACTCCGCTCACGCGATGGTGGAGGCTGACTTAAAAGGGGAGCATTGCCGGTAGATATCGAACTTTCCAGATTGCCGGCGTCAGTGAAAAGAAAATGCCACGCAAGCTTACAAAGCTTACCAGAGTTGGAAGAAGCAGACCAAACCTCAAAGGTCGTCTGTAAGTCTGGAGCAGCCGCTCACCTCAGCCGAATATATGTTTGGAGGGGACTCCTGACGGAATAGTGGAAGCGGGAGGGAACCTCGCCATTGTGGACGTGAAGACAAGCAACGGAGTCTACCGTGACAACCTGATTCAGGTGGCAGCATATGCTCACCTTGTGGGAGGAAAACAACCCCGGTCAGGTGATTAAGGGAGGATATCACATACTGCGCTTCGCCAAAGAAGCTGGAGACTTCTCCCATCATTTCTTTCCTGACCTCTCAGAGGCATGGGAGATGTTCATTCTCCTGCGAAAGGCATACGACATTGATCTCAAACTCAAGAAGAGAGCATCATAAAGGGACTACCATGAACATGAACGACAAGATCGACGTGATGTTCAACGCGATGAAGGCGTGTGAGGCCGACCTTCGGGAGAAGTATGACGAGGACACCATCACATTGGCCAAGGCTGGCATATCCTCGATGGTTCAGACCATCATGATAAACAGCATGACGCATGGCTCCGGACATGCACCCTGGCAAGGTGCTGCGCTGGTGGCGATTACGCTTATGAGAACCCTGGACGTTGCGAGCGACCATGCCGCCGACGCGGTGCACAAGGATAATTAAGGTGAACAAGAAGGAACCGGGTGAGGACGTGAGGAGAGGGGACAGCAGGGGGCAGATCGGCTACGGTCTGCCCCTGGTGCCATTACAACCTCCTGCTCCGGCACCAGCAGACATGCGACGTGTGCCGACCGAGGCGCAAACGGGCAGGGAACTCTGAAGCGCCAGCAAAAGCACCGCGCGGCCAAGAGGAGAACCAGAGCCTTCACATGATACAATACACAATTCACCATTCGATGACGACGATGATGACAAACCAAAAAGAAACGAAAAAGGGGGGAAGAATTGCGCGATGAGGGAATAGGGCGAGTAGTGGGAAATATCCCTCGAAGAGTATCAGACCTCCTTTCGCCAAGCTGCCAGGGACATCATTGGCGAAGGCAAGTTTTCTTACTTCAGAAGACATCACGTCACGGTGCGGTATGCCGCCAAATCATTGCCATGCCGTTGGAGGACTGATGATGGACTTGTTACGAGCGGCATCATCGAACCCGTGACCGACGCAAAAGTCAGGTCCCCACTAGCCACGCAGCCCGCCTTAGATTATATCGCGGGGCAAAAAGATGAAGATCTTACTGAAACTGGATGAGACGCGATATCGATTTTCTCCTGGCCTTGGTCCATCGGAACGAAAGAGAACCACGAGGTCAAGGGATTGCAGAAACTACTAATGGTCAAACAGGCGCTCGAACAGGCGCTAAAACCAAAGGAGTGGAATAAGGTAGCAGAAAATGAGTAAGGAAATAACAGAAGCACAAGAGCAGCATCTTCCAATGAGGCTGCCAAAGAAGCGCCGGCAGTCCATTGTATGAGAACATCGTGGAGTGCGAGGGAACGGGTGCTCACCAGTCAGCGAAGGGTGAGAGTGTGGTTCCAAAGGACAGCGGAAGGGCCGGAGTCGATAAAGGACTGGGTGGCGTTGCAAGAGTATGTGCACAGTCACCGCAAGGATGAGACCGACCCTCTGTCCTATGCCGTGGCCCTGGCAACCGAGCTGCCAAGGGTCAACGCGGTACAGGTGAGCGACGGGGATCATGGGGAGCATCTACTACCCCAATTGATATGGGGTGGACCGAGAACACAATTCCGCCGATTTGTGCGAGAAGACCGGGGTGAAGCCGGAGGATGCGCTTTGAAAGCCGGGAAGCTGGACCTGAGCCCGGAGCACAAGGCGAGCAACTCTGCCGCGCAGTCAAAGAACGCGAAGAGGAAACACTCGCAAGCCAGGAGAATAAGGAAAGGGATATGATACTAGACTTAAGCTCTTGGAATACCGATCACTAAGCCTCAAAACACAACTCTCCGCTCTCACTGGTCGAGGCAGGCGAGGACGAGAAGACTGAAAGCAATGAAGGCGTTGATACTGCATTAGAGTCAAAGTCACGTGCTATCAGAACCAGATCGTCTCAGATGATGACAACAGTATTGGAGGCCTTAAGAGTCTCATTGACTGTCTACAACTCAGTGGGCTTATACCGTCAGATGGGTATGATACCATCCGCCTGGAACCAGTGCAATCAAAGGTCGCACACAAAGGCCAGGAAAAAACGCGCATCACAATCGAATACCCAGAGTGAATCTGGTCCAGAAAAGCCCTCGACCCGCTGGTCAAAGAATTTACCGTCTTTGACGGATGAAAACATGGAAAATCCTCGACTACGGGAAGGTTCCCAAAGCGTCATCGACCATACCCTACACTTGCAGATGTGGATACGAAGCGCAGCTGCCGGTAGTTGGAAGAGTACTTCGTCGTGCCACTGGCAATGAGGAAGACGGAGATGTCGGTAGTTGTCTTTGATACCGGGCCACACGCCTATCCCAACTACTATTCGGTGCCGCAAATGCGGGAAGAACGAAAACGACCGCGAAAGAAAGAGGCGAATGTACGGTAAGTCTCTATGACAGCTGCTTTACGGGGTCAATGATGGGAGACCGGTGACTCATGTGTTCGCCGTCTGGGGATACATCATTGCCAACACCATCAACTCCCAGGTCGAAGTGAATCCACGCCACGTCGCGCTGCTAATTGGCACTGGAACCACGGAGAGGTGTCAGCAGCCTTGAAATTTTGGAGTCTCCTGACCCCGAGAGCAGGAATCCCAAGAACGAAGGGCGCAGAATTATTGCATCTTTCAGGGTTTTCAGCTACCATGTGTCAAACCACGCTGAATATCGAGTCTGTTTCCTGATGATGATGCTCGGCGGCAATACTTTGCACAGAAGCAAAGAGAGCATAGGGCAGCGTGTCAAAGATCAAAGTCAAAACATTGTCAAAGACTGTCAAGCCATGTCAAGGAGCGTGTGAACCGGCGTTACCCATACAGAACGTCAGCAAGCAGAAGCAGAAGCAGAAGCAGAAATAAAACCCCCCAATCCCCTCTCTGCCGGGGGCCACATCGCTCCGCTCGTGTCTCGGTTGTTGAGCCGTCCGATGATTTCCTCGAGTTCTGGGAAGAGTATCCTCGCAAGGTGGCGCAAAAGAAAGCGTGGGAAGCTTGGAGAAAAGCGAACCCTCCGCTTTCAGATTGTTTACGTGCCCTTTCCAAAGTCAAAAAGACCGCTCAGTGGCGGCGGGGTAAAGAATACATACCACACGCCGCGACCTGGCTTAACCAGGAACGGTGGGATGACGAGTTATGAACAAACGCAAAACCAAAGAGAAGAGAAACCAAAGACGGAAACAGTGACAGAGTGGGCAAATGAACATCCTGAGTTTCAGCTGAGATGGTGGTGGAGAGGGCACCGCGATGGCGGGTTTGTCGAGGATCCCAATACGGGCAGGGACATATTGGAACACTGAGCCATGGGTGGCTACATACGTGCAGCAAGTATCGTGCAGAGTTTTCCAGCGACACCGGAAGCCCACACTCACCGGGGGACGGTAAATGGGAACAAAATAGAGTATTCGGCAGAGGAGATCGAGCGACGTGGGCTTCAGACCAGAAAGCATTTGTTGATGATGGAGGGAACAAGCTGATGCCGGTCGATGAGTTCAGGGCCACAATCCAAGGGGCGGCGCGCAAGATGCGGATAGCATTCGAGGCCAGAGCCGGGAAGCCAAGGGTGACAAGGTGGGGTTGAGTGCCGGGGAGATTAAACGCGAGGCGTAGCAGCGCTCGCCAATCAAGCGGACGCAATCAAGGCCAAGTATGAGGAGAAAACCTAAGGAGGAAGAGGAACCGCCAAGCCCGCCGCCGCCTGGGGATGAGGAGATCGCGCAGCTCAAGGCGATACTGGACTCGATGCCGGATGCCATATTCAACAACCATGACGCAAGGTTGCAGGCATTAAGGGAAGTCTACAATGAGCGTGGATGAGCCAATCATGGGGAGATGACGCCAAGCATGGAGGAGAGGGTGCGGAACCTGGAGACATTGCTGACCTCGATCGAGAGCGAGGTGCTGGTCCTGAGGCTCGAACTGGAGGAGATACAACATGAAATCAAAAGCGATCCTGCCCTTTGACAAAGAGGAGATGAGGATGGTGAGGGGGAAAGTGAAGAACAAACAATATCTGAGCCAGATTCAGAGCGACATGCTGGGACTCCGGCACCGGGTCGATCAGTTGAGCGGGGAACTGGCGGTGGAGATGGGGCGGATGGATCACCACTTCAAGAACATCATGGCCGAAGTCCAAGGGCTCGCAAAGGGGTGCGCGGAAGCGAAAATCGTCAAAGTGCGCAGGAAACGATGAGAAGGCCTCTTTGCTGACCTCGAAGGCCCTGTTTGGCTATCCTCACCCTCCCGAGCAATCAAAACGATTTCCGTGGGCATTTGCGGGCCACCGTGATGGGTGTTTGAAATGAAAGGACGTCCCGTATTGAGTTCCAGAGTGAATTGCACTGCCGAATGCTTTTGCGGGCGGCCAAAAACACCGCGAGTCAGTGGTGCTCCGAATGCTGGGACCTCCTCAGCCAGCAATCCGCCCTCTCCTACCCAAGGCCGCAAAGCTGCTGGTCTCGGCCATCGACAATGCCAACAAACGAATCGTCGTGAACCGCAATGCCCTGGAGGGAACGAAGAAGCCCGACGGACGCGGGAAAACCCGCTCGACACATTGGCTGTCCACAACTAATTGTCCCCCAACACAAGAATAAGACATGAAACAACCTGAGATTCTCCAATTGACTGTCATATCCAAAGAGAACGATACCTACCTGCCAACGGCGGAGGTCAAACAGTTCCTCTACTGTATTAGTAAGTCTTATTCGCTCACCCATAGCTGCTCAATGTCAGGCCTCCATCACCAAAAGGTCGCCGATTGGCTCAACCCTAACCACCTTCATCATTCAAGGAAGGATTCACCAAACTGTACCAACGCGCCAAAGCCATGGCTTTCGGAGTACTCACGTCGAAGCATTGCATAGTAGCAAAGACTGGAAAGCTCACGCCTTCTGGCTCGAACGTAACGAAAAAGATTACGCCCCACGTGACAAAATCTCAGGCAATGTCGTCAACAACATCGGAATCTCCACCCAGTCCACCGATCGCATCCAGCTCACACCGGAACAAATGCGCTCTCTCTCAAAAGCCTACGACGATATGAAGAAAGGACTCCAAGCCCAATGGACAAGACTGATTGGTCCAAGGCCATCTCGTTAAAGGAGAACTCAAAGCTCAAACACGTAATGCCATCCTCCTCGATAGAATGTGGATCCCTCGTTCCCAGATCGAAGGAGAAGAGATCTCCGGCGATAAAACCTCAGCTCGCATTATCTCAGACTGGTTCTACCAAACTGTCTGGAAGCTTAAAAGAAGTAAATCAGCGCTTCCGCTTAAAGTGAGAAACTCCCCTATTTCCCCTCTTTTCAAAATCAGTGTCAAGCTTATTCGTCTTCTCAACCCTTCATTGTCACATTTCTCCAACCTCATCGTGCATTTTTGCACGATCAAGGCATTCAACTTGAGATGCTCTCATCGCTGGGCGCCTTGCAACCTACTTGCAATACACTCCTTGATTCCTTGGCAGAGCGGCTGCGCGGTTGAGTGGCTTATGATGTTCAGCGCGTGGAGGTTAGCACCCAGTCCGAGCTCACTGTCTATCTTCGAGCACTGCGAGGTGACGCTATGACAGAGCGTTATGACACTGTGCCCGATGAGCCTAAGCCATTGATTACCAATGAATGAGCATCATCATATGTATATGATGCGCACTAACTTGGATGCTCTCATCGCGGGCGCCTTGCAACCTACTTGCACATAACTCCTTGATTCCTTAGCAGAGCGGCTATCAATACCGCTCTTTTACTCTGTAGGCATACTGTCGTTGCCACTTAATTGCCACATGCAAGCTGACTTCACCTGCGACTCCTGGCACTACCGCCTCATCCACCAAGACGGTCCAGTCTACCTCTACCTCAAGAGCAGGCCCTACTCGCGGGCAGGCGTACCCTGGAGGGACGAGCACTATGAGATACACATTGTCTTTAGACAATAAGGATGAAGCACTTAAGCAATTCGATTTACTTACGCGCCACGCGTGACAATGAATGTAAGTCCTTGATAATCGTTTCCCCCTGGCCACCCCCACCCCCCGCCGCGCGACCCCGGCCCCCACACAAGCAATACGTAACTGAACGAAGTACAAT
>ERZ1370068.7533-contig-6446_pt1 | contig 45337 bp, 82 predicted proteins | sample MGYA00561227_ERZ1370068 | MGnify/ENA primary metagenome ERZ1370068 (study PRJEB38410, sample SAMEA6850437) | metagenome | study: Metagenomic assessment of the ecological functions of the soil: analysis of the soil microbiota associated with the... | reverse complement strand
TGAGACCTTCGTCGGCCGGGAACCGTGCGCCCGCAACCTAGACGCGCAACCAGACCGCCTCGTCCATCCCGACCGAGCGCGTACCGAGAGGTTGGACGAAGAGGAGGACCTCGGCACCTTCGGGAATCTCGTACGGCCCGGGCCCGAAGTTGACCACGCACCGGAAGCCGGGCTCACGGGTGAACGACAGCACGCCGTCCGGCGCATCGTCGTCCCAGGTCAAGGTGCCCTCGCCCAACGCAGGGTTGCGCCGACGTTCGGCCAGTGCTGCCCGATACAGGTTCAGCATGCTGGCCGGGTCGGCGTCCTGGGCGGCGACGGTCAGGTGTGCCCAGTGCGCAGGCTGCGGCAGCCAGGGCGGATGCTCGACCGATCCGAATCCGAACGGCGGCTCCGTCCCCGACCACGGAATCGGTACCCGGCAGCCGTCCCGCCCGCGCACGGTATGCCCAGAGCGCTTCCAGGTCGGGTCCTGCAACACCTCGCTCGGGCAGGTCCTCGACCTCCTCCAGACCCAGCTCGTCACCCTGATAGACGTACGCGCCTCCCGGCAGAGCCAACTCGAGCAGCACCGCCGCCCGGGCCCGCTTCCGACCGAGGGCGACATCGGTGTCGCCCGGCGGCACCGTGCCGATCCCCGCGAATGACTCCGCAGTCGATGCCATCGCTGGTTGAACCGCATCCCGGTGATGGGTCGCCCGTAACGGGTGACCACGCGAGTCGTGTCGTGGTTGGCGAGCACCCAGGTGGGTGGCGCCCCGACCGGCACCTCATGGAGGCCAGCGTCAGGTCGATGACGTTGCGCTGGGACTTCCGCGGTCCACTCGCACATCAGCGCGTCGAAGTTGAACGTCGTATGCAACTCGTCAGAGCGGCACGTAACGTGCCAGCTCGTCCGCCGGCGTCACCCAGGCCTCGGACACGAACACCCGGGCTCCGCCGTCGGTTTCGGCGTACGAGTCGGCCACCGTACGCCACCGGCGCAGGATGTCGTGCACATGCGGCTGGTTCATGTACGGCGTGCCGGCCAGCACGTTCACCACCGGCTCTCCGGTCTCTGAGGTCGACATCGACGTCGGGCAGGCCGGGTGCCTTGGCCATCGAGTTCGCGACGTCGATCCGAAACCCATCGACCCCACGATCGAACCAGAACCGCAGGATCGCATCGAATTCCTCAGCTACCGCAGGGTTCTCCCAGTTCCAGTCCGGCTGCTCGGGAGCGAACAGGTGCAGGTACCACTGCCCGGCAGGACCCGTCGGGCTTGGTGGTGCGCTCCCAGGCCTGACCGCCGAACATCGCCGGCCAGTTGTTCGGCGGGGCGCTGCCGTTAGGGCCAGCACTGTCCCGGAAGATGTAGAGCTCTCGTTCCGCCGAACCTGGCTTCGCTGCGAGCGCGGCCTGGAACCAGGGATGGCGGTCGCTGCTGTGGTTGGGCACGAGATCGATCAGCACCCGCAGGCCGTGGTCGTGGGCGCGGGCAATGAACGTGTCCGCCTGCTCGAGTGTGCCGAAGTCAGGATGGATATCGCGATAGTCGCTGACGTCGTACCCGCCGTCGGCCATCGGGGACGGATACCACGGGCTGACCCAGATCGCGTCGATGCCGAGCTGGGCGAGATAAGGCAATCGGTCGATGATGCCGAGGATGTCCCCGGTGCCATCGCCGATCGTGGTCGGAGAACGACCGCGGATAGACCTGGTAAACGACTGCGCTGCGCCACCAATCGGCATCACCGGGACGGGTCACGCTCGCATCCTAGGGGCCGGCAGGTCGGGCCAAGGCGGGCATTCGCGCTGAGCTTGTCGAAGCGCCCTTCGACAGGCTCAGGGCGCATCACGCGGCCAGGTTCAGCACTACTCAGTTGCGGCCGCGGCTCAGGCTGCACCCGTCTGGTCGACGATCCGTTTGATCCCTGGGCTTGGCCCTCTGCCGAGGCAGAGCTCGGCGGCGGAAGATACGAGGGTGGCTAGCAGCGCGCCCGCGCGAACCGTACGATCGCAGCGCGCCCCGAGCCGCAGCGGCTCGCTCCTACCTCTGCTTTCGATCGGTGCAGTGTGCGGTCTGGCCTGGGCGCCTCGCCACGCGGCTTCATGACCCAGATCGCCGGACCTGAATCTGCCGTGTCCTGGTCGGGAACGTTCGGCTGGATCCTGGCTCCCGGCGTCGCGACCGGAGTACTGCTGGCCTGGGCGGAGTATCTCCGGCGTGACCGGGGGACGGCGCGGCTGGCGGTGGCTGGCGCTCGCGCCGCTCGTGTTCGCCGGCGTTCTGCTGCCCGGACTGCATCGATCCGGCCACGATGTTCCAGGGCGGTGTCGGCGGCGGGGCGATCGGGGTGCCGATCTGTTCGGCATGGCCGGCGGGTACGCCCTATCGGGTCGCGGTCCCGTGGTGGCGCGGATCGGCTGCGGCGTGCTTGTTCCTGACGATGATTCCGATCTGGGCGCTCACCGTCACCTCGTTCGGCGGCCCGGGGCTTGCCGTGGACACGCCACGCGGGTTGTGGGTTGCCCTGTATTACTGGTCGCTGATGGTGGTACTGGCGCTGGCCTGCGCCATCCCGCACCGACCGGTGATCGTCCCGACCGCTTCGTGCGGACTGGCGTGTTGTCGTAAATCTGCATTACCCGCCCATAAGGGAGGCCAGATTGCGCATAGCAATATCTTCCCAACGCTCGACGACCGAATCGACGAGTATTGAATTCAGCGGCGTAGCCGGCTCTGCGTTGAACTGGGTGGACAATCCCTGTCCACTTAGGTTGAACGCGTTAGAAAGTACCCGCTTATCGTCATCGCTCAGTTTGTCTAACTGTTGTTCGAAGGCTTCCATTGCCTCCTCAGGCGACTCAGTACGGAGAGCTTTCAGAAGCAGTGGGCTGGCCTCACTGCGACAGTCAATCCACCGGCCGTACGCAGATGCTGCAGTTCACGGATCAGCTCATCATCTGCCATGCGCCGGAGCATAGCGAAAATCTTGGACAGGTTTCCTGCAAGTGAGCGGGGCGGCGTGGCCGCCCATGAGCCACCAGCCGGCTTAGCACGACGAGTAGCAACCGGGCAGCTCATGATCACAACGGCACTGCGTCTTGCCTCGGACGACAGGACTACTTAGCATCCCGAACTGTGGCCGCCGAACTCAACGTCAAACTCTCCAGCAGCGTCCAGGCCCCTCCCGCAACGCGTCTTCGAGGCGATGACCGACCCGGAATCAGGTCGCCGACTGGTGGGGGCCTGAGGGATTTCACCTGTCCCGAGGTGATCTTCGACGTGAGAGTAGGCGGCGCCTACCGGATCGCGATGCAGCCGCCCGAGGGCGAGCTCTTCCATTTGGTCGGGGAGTACGTCGAGGTCAGTCCACCGTCTCGCCTGGCCTATACCTTTCGCTGGGAACCGCCCGACCCTGACGACCAAGAGACTTTGGCCCGTCTTACGTTGCGCGAACGCGGCGGCGCGACCGAGATAGAACTCACCCACGGCCCGTTCGCAACCGAAGCGCGACGCGACCTGCATGAGGCGGGATGGAGCGACACCCTTGCTCGGCTAGCCAGACATCTCACGCTCCCGACCTGAGCATTCGGGCGGCCGTCGGCAGTTCGAATTAGTTCGTTTGATCATGGGCCTACGTCGGTGGCCAGGTGGCGGAGCTCCTCGCGGAGTCGGAATTTCCGGTGTGATCCGCGTAGTGGATCAGAGCGGCCGGGACCGATGGTCGGCAATCAAAGGCTTGCTCATGGCACCATCGGCCCGGCCGATGGGTGAGCTCAACGCGCGGTTCAGCTTGCGGTTCTTCTCAGAGGTGTTGGGGACGGCCGGGTCGGCTTCGCCGCGGCCGGAAACCCTGAAGGTGTAATCGGCCTTGTCCAACTTCGGTTGCAGCACCCGCGCCACGGCGGCAGCCCGCTGACGCGACAGAACCAGACCATGGTGCGCACTGCCGAGGTCATCGGTGTAGCCAACGATGCTGACCCGACCTGGACCACGGCGGTCGATCACCTGAGCCAGCTCGGCGAGCCGTCCCCGTACGCCCGGCCGCAGCCTGGCACTGTCCTTTGGGGAACAACACCTCCGCGTTCAGCCGAATCTTGACCTGTTTCTCACTCTCGTCGACCCGGGCTGCGTGACCCATCTGTCTCAACGTCAAGCACGCGCGACCGTATCCGACGGTGGGGGCCTTGGGGCCAGTCCAGACGAAGACCAGGATTCCGACGGCGATGACACCGCGCACCCCACCGCGACGTGCACTCCGTCAGCAATGACGTCGGCAGAGGATTGCGTTTGCCCGCGAGCTCGCGAGTGGGTCTAATGACTCGGTGAGCACAGCGGATGAGGCGTTCGAGGCGACCGCCGCGCTCGACTTAGCGGCCGACGCCGACCAGCAGAGGAGCGCGGGCGGCGGCCGCCGGCGGATCCACCCAGCGTGGTGGGTGGCGTTGGTCGCGTTTGTGGCCCTGATCGGTGCCGCCGGCTTCCGGGCTGCGCCTGGTGTGCTGATGGTGCCATTGGAGGAGGAGTTCTGGTTGGCCGCGGACTCTGATCTCGAGTGCGGTCAGCCTGAACCTGGTGCTGTATGGGGTTGATGGCGCCGTTCGCCGCCGCGCTGATGGATCGGTTCGGCATCCGGTGGGTGACCAGCATCGCTTTGATCCTCGTGGCGGCCGGCAGCGGGCTGACCATCGTGATCACCCAGGGCTGGCAGTTGATGATCACCTGGGGGCTGCTGATCGGTCTGGGTACCGGCTCGATGGCCTTGGTGTTCGCGGCGACGATCGCCAACCGCTGGTTTGTACGCCGTCGCGGCTTGGTGATGGGCGTATTGACTTCGCCGCCGGCGCCACCGGTCAGCTGATCTTCCTTCCGGTGATGGCCGCGCTGACCGAGCGGCAGGGTTGGCGGACGGCCTCGCTGGTTGTCACCTTCGCGGCACTGGCCGTCGTGCCGTTCGTGGTGCTTGTGCTCCGCGACTACCCCGAGGACCGAGGAGTTACCGCGTACGGTGCTCCGCCGGGTCGGCCGCAACCGAGGGCAATCGACTCGACCGGAGCCGCGAGCCGGGCGCTGCGTGCTCTGGCCGAGGCGGCACGTACCAGGACGTTCTGGGCTCTGGCCGGTGGCTTCGCAATCTGCGGCGCCACCACCAACGGTCTGATCGGCACCCACTTCGTACCGTCCGCCCATGATCACGGCATGCCTGCGACCACGGCCGCCGGGTTGTTGGCACTGGTCGGGATCTTCGATATCGCCGGGACCGTCGTCTCCGGCGTACTCACCGACCGGATCGACCCACGCCTGCTGCTGGTCTGTTACTACTTCTTCCGCGGTGTCGGCCTGCTGGTGCTGCCCTGGCTGCTCTCGACGCCGTGCACCCGAGCATGCTCCTGTTCATCATCATCTACGGTCTGGATTGGGTGGCCACGGTGCCACCCACGGCGGCCCTTTGCCGAGAAGCGTTCGGAACGTCCGGCACGATCGTGTTCGGCTGGGTGTTCGCCTCACACCAGATCGGGGCGGCCATCGCCTCTGCCGCGGCGGGGATCGTACGCGACACGACCGGCCAATACACTCGCCTGGTTCGGTGGTGCTGGCCTCTGCCTAGTGGCGGCCATCGTGTCGGTCACGATCCGGGGTCGTCAGCGCTCCAGCGTGTAGGCCATTGCGCCAACGACTTCGTTCAGTGGCGCTCTTCGAGAGCCAACTGCCTCGCGCAGTCGGGTCACTGCTTCCTCGAGCGCGTCGTCCTCGAGAGCGCGCGAGGCCATCAACGCGGCGAGCGCCTCGGCGATGACATTGAGCGTCTCCTGCGCGGACTCAGCGCTGTCGGCAGCTGGTCGCGCCGGTCATCTGTGACTGAGCTGAAGCGATCTTCGGCGGCATTGCGATGGTCGGCGAGCAGGTCCTCGGCTCGTCTGGGCCCACAGCCAGCGCTTCCTGTTCAGCTCCGCTGACCGGCTCAGGTAGGCGTTCCGACGGTCTGCGGAGGCGGGAGCTGTACGCCGGGGCGCGGCAGGCGGAGTTCGCGCTTGGGCGGGACGGTCCGTGGGAGGGCTCACTGAGTGGGGGCGAGGGTGACAGAAAGCGCCTTCAGCACAGCCTCAGGTTGCTCGAAGGCGGGGTCGTCCGCCGCTTGCTCGATCACGTGCAACGGCCATCCGAAGCGGGTGCTTGCTTGCTGGGCCACAGCCAGCGGCGTTTGGCGGTCATGGCGTCCCCAGATGAGGGTCGTGGGGACCGGGATCCTCGCGAGCTCCTCCTCCGGAATGGCGCGCCACCCGAATTGGGGGATGAGGCTGCGGAGCGCCTTCTTCTGATTCGGTGAGTTCGCGCCTTCCAGGGCGCACGTCATGAGTGGTTGCCAGAGTGGGCCAAGCTGTTCTCGCAGCCCGTTCATGTCGACGAAGCACTGCCGGAAGAACCGATCCCGGCTGCCGCCCGTTGGCTTAGCGACGAAGTTGATCATGGTGAGTGTGAACATCGGAGACGGCCGCAGGTGGCGGAGGCCGAACGTGTCTACCAGCACCAGCCCGCGGATCTGATCGCCGTGTACGCCGGCGAAGCGCGCCCCGATGGCACCGCCGAGCAGGTGGCCCGCCAGATAGGCCGGTGATGGGCAGGTCTGCTCGATCAACTCACCGAGCCACGCGAGCACCCGATCCGCGTCGAGTGGCGCGTCGCCCAACAGAGAAGTGCCGTGACCCGGCAGGTCTGGAACGACCACGCGATGGTTCCTCATAAGGTCCGGGATCACCCGAAGCCAGGTGAGGGCGAACTCTCCCGGCCCATGCAGCAGGACGATCGGCGGCCCGTCTCCTCCGATCAGCACGGCGGTCGAGATGCCGGCCAATACCAGGCGTTGTTCAGTAGCGGGGGTCGCGTCCAGCAATTGCTCTGCGGGCGCGATGGCCGCCAGAACTCGGCCTCTGGTGCTTGCATCAGGATTGTTCATGGTCGTGACCTGCCCTCCGGGAAACCTTCGAGCACCTACGCTAGACGCGCATTGGTGACATCGCGTCGGGACATAAACCCATCTGGCAGGGCGTGGGAATGGGTGGATCCATGTAGAGCCACATTCGACGGTTGACAGCGGCTCACCAACTAAGCGCGCGAAGCAACTCAATCGGCACTCCGCGTCGGTTCGAAACGCCGCGAAGTGCGCTCAACCAACGCGAAGTGCGAAGATCGCCGGAATTCAGGGCGGCACGCCTGAAGTGCTGACGCTCCACCTTCTCCATGCCGCTCCACCTTTCTTCCTGACGCTCCACCAATATGTGGGGCGTAGCGGGAGAAAGTGGAGCGTCAGCCCGTAGATGGGGGTGTGCCATTGTCTTGAGGAAGGGTTGCACTAGGGTTCCTCGACGTGACGACAGCTGGTGCGGCATGCCGGCGGTCCACCGCTGGGCCGCTGACTCGGCTCTGGGTAGGTTACGAGTTGCTCCGCCGGCTGCCGCATGAATTCAGTGTTCCGACGTGACTGACTTCAAGCTATCCGTGCTACCACCCATCTCCTCGCCGGATTCGGTTGCCAGCTGTTGCCGCCGGTACGGCTCACGGGTTGATGGCGAGAAGCAGCACGCGGCAAGCAAGATCAGGTGCACGGTGCCCTGCAGCCGCGTTTTTACGATTCTGCCGCCGGTCTATCCGTGCTAACACCCATTTCCGGTCTTCATACGCTGAGGATGTGACGACCCCGACGACGCTGCCGCTGTACTGGCGGGTTTGCCTGATCAACGGCGCCGTGTTCATCGCCGGGACCTTGGCTCTGGTGCTATCTCCCGCCACCATCTCAGCCGAGGTGCTGCGGTCGGAGGCGATCGTGCTGAGCGTCGGTTTGACCGCGATCTTGGTGACCAACGCGTTGCTGTTGCGAACCGTCTTGACGCCGCTTGCGATTGGCTCAGCCGGTTGATGAGCACCATCGATCTTCGGCGCCCCGGCCAGCGCTTGCCGGTCGCGGGAAGCGGCGTTGTGGCAGAGCTCATTCACACCTTCAACGCGATGCTCGCCAGGCTCGAAGCCGAGCGCAGCGCGAGGCACCCGGACGAGTTCTGGCCGCCCACGAAGCGGAGCGACAACGCATCGGCCGTGAGCTTCCGACGAGGTGGGCCAGGATGATGACTGTCGTGCTGCTCGGTTTGCAGCAAGCCGGTCATCGTCGCACCCCAGACCTAGCGGCCGATCTGCAGTCTCTTCAGGACTCCACGCGGACCAGCCTGGACGAGGTGCGCCGGATCGCGGGCAGGCTGCGGCCAGGAATGCTCGAGAACCTCGGACTGGTCAGTTCCCTCAATGCGCTGGCGACCGAGTTCACCTCACATACCGAGGTGCGCGTACGGCGGGGTTTCGCGCCAGGTCTACCGCAAATGTCTCGCGAAACCGAGCTGGTGATCCATCGAGTCACCCAGGAAGCACTCACCAACATTGCCCGGCATGCGCGCGCGTCCACGGTTCGAGCTGACTCTTTCTCGCCAGGGCAATGTGGGTGACGCTGCGGATAGCCGACGACGGCGCCGGCATGCGCGATTCGAGGCGGCGTCGGGAATCCAAGGCATGCAGGAGCGGGCACTGCTGGTCGGAGGCAAGCTCACCATTGAGCCGTGTGTCGGCGGAGGCACCGAGATCACCTCGCTGATTCCGAATGGGGATCAGCCGTGACGGCGAACCCCACTCGGATCCTGCTCGCCGACGATCAGCGCCCTGGTACGTCAGGGAGTCCGGATGATCCTCGACAACGAGCCCGACCTGTCGGTGGTCGCCGAGGCCGGGGACGGTGAGGCCGTCGAACAAGGACGCCGTACGGAGATCGACCTGGTGATCATGGACGTGGCCATGCCGCTGATGACTGGTCCGCAGGCCGCCCGCGAGCTGGCCTCGTCGGATCAGCCGGGACCAGCGGCAGCCTGATGCTGGCCATCGCACGACAACGAGCAGTATCTCCTCCGAGTCCATCAAAAGGGGCGCCACCGGCTACGTCCTAGAGTCCAGGCCGATCAGGATCTGGCGCAGGCCAGTCGGCCCGGACTGGCCATGCGCGACGAACTCGGTCATCTATCCCGGAGCAATGCGAGCGCTGGCGGACCTTACCTGGACAGGCTCCGTCGGGGAGATCGGTTACGCGCAGTGCCGGGCTCACTCCCCGCCAGCAAGAGGTCGTCAAACTCATCGCCGAAGGACATTCGTCGCCGGAAATCCCAACCCTGCCTGACCGTCGGTCTCAAGACCGTCGAGCGCCGCCTGCCTCGGCATCATTCAAGCCCTGCGACGGCCGCGATCGCGTACTCCAGCTCACCCGCTACGCGATCCGAGCCGGTCTCATCGAACCCTCGCCGCCACGAACGTACGAGCCACTGATGCCGCTGGCGCCGCCAACACCCAGTTCCGGACCGATCCGTTACTCAAGTGCCGGCGAGCAGCCGCTTCTTCTGCCGCTGCCACGCCGTGTTCTCCGCGCGAAGCCCGTCGCAACACCACCGCTGGCGATGCAGCGGGTTCGAGCTTCGCTGGTGGCTGCCGTGCGGATGAAACGGCTAAGCCTTATAGGCCGCCAGCGAGCCGGCTTAGCGGATGTCAGTCGCCCTCCGTGACGCGATAGATCGCGTCGGCGACCAGTCCGTGCGCGGTGCGATGCACCGTCGTTCGCGGTCTCTTCATCGGGGCGTCCACCAGGCAGAAGATCTTGCCGTCGCCCTCGTCGACCCAATAGCGCAGGTAGTGCACGCCGTACGCGTCCTGGGTGGCGAGATCTGCGGCATGTGCCTTGGCCACGTCGTCCAATGCGACGGCGGCCTTGAGGTCATGCATGTCCATGAACAGAGCCATCGCTCTACTCCTCCAGTTTGGTTGGTTCGGACCGTCTTGTCCGTACCACCAGTCGACCGCGGGAAAGGGCACCCAGGCACATCGGACCGACTCCCCATGTTGGCGGGGCTGCTCCTAGTTGCGACCCAGCTGCGAGGGCACAATGCCTTGACTGAGCGGCGAGCGCCACGGCTCTGGCCCGGGTCGGTTGGTCGAGCTTCCGCAGAATCGACGACATGTGGTGTCCGACCGTTTTCTCGAAATGTAGAGCTGCCGGGACACGTCCGGCGTTGGACAGCCCGCCCGCCACCAAGGCCAGCACCTCGGAGCTCGCGGGGCGTCAGTTGGGCGTCATGGTTCCGGCTAACGCTGCGTGGGCCGCGGGGGGACTGGCAACCCGTTCGCGTGCCGAGTCCGAAGCATGGCCTCCCGAACGGCAGGCGCGCCGATCCTGTCCAGGATGTCTACGGCCTCCCGCGCCGCGTTCCAGATCGGGCGATCGGCCCAGCGATTGCGCAACCCAAAGTGGGCATCCCAGCTCCTCCCATGCTTGAGCGGCTTCGCGCCAAGAGCCGGCCAGCATGAGCGCGAACGGCCGTGCGATCTCGCGTAGGGCGTACGACGCCGGCAACGCTCAGCCACCAGCTGAGTTCGCCTGTCGACCAAGGGCTGGGGTGTTCAACCGCGGCCGGCCACGCTATGTCTACCGCGGCGACAATGGCCGCGGTGTTGCCGGCCAGCCACGCGGCTTCGGCGCAGGCGGCCGCGACCGGCACGAGTCGCTGACCTCACCAGTGCCTCACAGCCAGCCGGTAGCCTCCGCGAGCAGCAGCCGGACCCGTCACCACCCCGTCTCATCTCGATGGCGGCGGCGGCGACCGATGCAGTGATCGTCGTGAGGGGCGCCAGCGGTGATCGTCTCAAGATCATCTCCGCCTGCGCCAGGCCCTCGTCGTATCGGCCTCGTTCGGCAAGCAAGATGGCAAGCCACGCGCCCATGTAGTGACCCCACGAGTCGAGATCCCGGTCCTCGCAGTACGCGATACCGGCACGCAGGTAGCGTTCCGCGTCGCTGAACTGCCGATTGATCACGCCGTCGTAGCCGAGATTATGTACGCGCGGCCGACGTGCTCGTGCGCGTTCGCCGCCAGCGCGAGATCGAGACTCTTGATGAGGTAGTGACGTCCTCCGAGACGTCATCGCCCGAAGTGAGCGCACTCCCGATGTTGTTCAGTGCATGGATTTCCACCTCGCGGTCGCCGATCCGCCGGGCGCCTCGCCAGCGCGCTGCTCGCCCCAGTCTGACGGTCTCGGTTATCGAACCAGCCAGCATCGACAGCTGTGCCATGTTGCTGTACGCCATGGCCAGCTCATGCCCGTCGCCGAGTGGTTCCAGGGTGGCGACTGCGCGCAAGGCGTAACGCCGCCCGTCGTCGCCGCGGCCCAGCAACCACGACAGGCGCGACAACCAGCGCTCCGTCGCGCCAACTGCGGCCCGCTCGTCAAGCAGCTGGAACAGATCCAGCGCCCGGAGGCGCGCCGCGAGAGCTTCTCCTCCACCTCCGAGATCAGATAGCACTCATAGGACAATGCCTCATAAAATCGCGCCTCGCTTCTCTGCCGGCAGCCCGGGCACCCGCAATGCCAGTCGGTAGTACGCGGCCGCTTCCTCGATGCGCTCCCAGGCGCGCCGCCGCGGCAGCTGCTGGGGGCGCATGCTCGAGCAGCGCCCCGAAATCGGCGGCACCCGCCGCATGATGAGCCAGAACGCGATGAGCCGACGGATCCAGCGCTGCCAGTACGCGCAGAGCATTCGCATGAAGACTCGCCTTACACCCGGCAGAAGCGACTGCTCGATTTGCTACCCGGGCCAGCTCATGCCGGAAAGCCCAGCCCTAGCCGTCGGCGACCAATAATCCATTCCGGATGCACTCATCGACAGCGCTCATCGGTTCGCCAGCGATTGTGGCGATCACCTGCGCATCGGCGCGCTGTCCCAGCACCGCGGCGGCCGACAATGCCCGAGAGGCCGACGGTGACAGCCGAGCTGCATGAGCCAGCACCGCGTCACGGATCGTTCCTGGAAGCGAACCGACCGCGGTCGCCACGACCTCGGTCAGATAGAACGGGTTGCCTCCTGTGGTTCGGTACAAGAGTTCGGCATCGGCCCCGAACGATGAGCTCGCGAGGAATTCTGCGTACGCCGGCGAGCGACAGTGGCGCCAGATTGATCCGGTCGACGCCCCGGGTGCCAGCAAGATCTCCCCAACATCACCGAGAAGACATGGTGTGGCGGAACATCCTCCGGCCGGTAGGTGACGACCAGCAACGCCCGCAGGCCCGACAATCGACGGCCGAGGAAACGCAGCAGATCCAGCGTCGCCTCGTCTGCCCAATGCAGGTCCTCCAGCACCAGTAACGTCGACCCGCTCGCGAGCATGGACTGATCCGACGGAACAGCTCGAGACGGTCCACGCCGGCGGGATCGCCGACCATCTCATCGAGCTCAGGCAAGGCGTCGACCACCGCGCCCAACGCAGCGGCTGCGGTCAGCCTGTCCGCGGCTCCCCGGCGAACCTCGACCCCACTCGGGCGCTGCCGCCGCGACGGCGGACATCAATGACGTCTTTCCGACTCCCGGCTTCGCCACCGACGAAGACCAGGCGGCCTTCACCGGCGACGGCGTCGGCAAGCAGCTCGAGCAGCCTGCTCGACCTCCCGGTCGCGTTCGATGAGCACCCTGCCATTGAACGCCCAGCCCGGTGACGCGCATAGCTCGACGCGCATCAGCCACCGTCGGCCCTGCTTGCAACGCCTTCGCACCCGCATCTCTCGACGCGGCGAAACCGGGCGTTTCGCACCGAACGTCGCCATTCTGGTTGCAGGACGGTCACTGCAGAGCAGGTGGCGCGTCGAGCCGGTTCCCATGGGGCGGCGCGAAGGAGGGCCGGCTGGTGGTCGGGGCCTCATCCAGCACGCTGTTGGTGTCCGCTGCGACTGGGGGCCGGATCACCAGAATCACAATGCTGACCAACAGCACCCAGGCGGGGAACAGCAGCTGGAACCACCTGTGCTCCCCGGCCGCCACGAGCAGACGTCAGCGCGACCAGGTACCCGAGGAAAGAGACCAGCGCGGCAGCCCTGCCGTACGGATCCCCAGCGTGCTCACCGAGATGCGTGAACACTGCTGCCATCCGCATGGCATAGACCGAGATCAGCGTCTGGGTCGTGCTGCGACCATACGCAAAGAGTTCGGCGTTGGGATCGGATCCGGTGAGCAGCGCCAGCAGGCTGGTCGAGGTGACTGCGCCGATGAACAGCATCGCCAAGAAGAGCAGCCCGCTGCCCAGAAAGACTGTGGAGAACAGCCGATCCTCCACGTCGCCGAGCTGCTCGCGGATGACGCCGATGAACCACAGGAAGGCGATCCCGGCAAACGGCACCAGCTGGAGGCTCAACCGGATCAGGCTCTGTCGCTGGACATTTGACTCAAGGACCTGAAGGCTGCTCTCCGACAAGGCAATGCGGATCATGGTCAGGCCGGCCAGGAGGAGTACGGCGAAGATGATCCCCGGCAATCGCAGCCGACCGCCGGCTGCGCCAGCGACGGGCAATGAGCATGGGCGCAGCAGTGGTCACATCCCTTGCCTCCTTGGATTTCAGGCGGCCCTGCGTTTGGTCGGTACGGTGCACTCTAGGCGGAACGAGTCGACCGGTGTCAGGGCCTCGCACTCGACGCGCACAGATCAGACATCGATCGGGAAGGTGAGCGAGGACCACTGTGGCGATGATCAGGAACACGATCGCCACTCCGAGCAAGATCCATTGAGCGCGTGGACTGCCCAACCGAGTAGATGCGGCGGCGAAGAACAGCACCAACGCGAAGAGCACGGTGAGGATGGTGTAGTTGTCTCCGCGCTGGTTGAACTTGAGTGCATCAGCGAAGCGGCTGTCCGCCTGCTGGTCCGCCGCCGCGGACTCGGTCGTTCCAGGTGGCACGTACTCCTTCATCTTGAACGGACCGCTCGTCGGCTCACCTTGGGCATGCCAAGCGTTGTAGGCCACCCGGAAGTGGTCGGTGAAGCGCTGTTCCACGTACGCCGCGAGCGCGGTTTCGCCCTGCGCACGGGCTTGCAAGTACACACCCCAGATGCTGAGGTCGGCCTGGCGGGCGGCATTGGCGACGCCGGCCTGGCGGGCTGCCTCGATCCTGGCGCCGGACGCCTCGCTGAAGGCGATGGACATCTCGCCACTCCACTTGCGATGACTGGAAGCCGCACCACGCCGTGAGCACCGCCGTGATCGACAGCACGACAAGAACAACCGTCTCCCGAACATGCCCCGGCGGTCGCTTGCCCGGCTCTTCCTCCGTCTTGATGTCCGGTACTTCTGCTGTGCCGGTATCGCTTCCTTCGGCGGCCGATGGCATGGAGGTACCTCGCAATCTCGATTATTGGTGGCGCAGGATCTCGAATGAACTCGTGGCATGCGATCATCACCCGGTACGGTATGGCCAGCGGGAGTGTCGCAGCTTCGCGGCGCTGAACCGAGAGCCCTTTCTTGTCAAAGCTGACTTGACGCGACCGGCCTCGAGGACGTTCTGCGGATGAGGTTCACCTCGAAGACGGTGCGGCGTTCGAACGTCAGCCTGCGACTGACCGAGGCGGCTGACTGCGCGCTCGGCGGCGGCTCGGCCGAGGCGCGAGGGATTCTGATCGATGACCGAGACAGCTGGCTGAAGGGCGCTTGCCATCGGAAAGTCACCGAACTCCCACCATCGCCAGATCAGTTCGTCCCAGCTGCTGCAGAGTGGGAATGATCTCGATGGACGTTCGCGAGTTGGACGAGAAGAATCGCGGTCGGCGGACGTGGCCGCTGAGCGTGCGCGTCAGCATGCTCACTGATCAGGCCCGGACCCGCCAGGAGGATCAACGAGTCATCGAGCGGCACACCGACCACCTGATAGGCGGCTTTGAAACCCTCGAGCCGGCGTGACGTGGTCGCTACGGCGTCGTCGGCACCGAGGAACGCGATCCGCCGGTGACCAAGCTCCATTAGGTGTCGCACTGCCAGGTCGGCGCCGCCGTAGTCGTCTTCTAAGAAGACGTCCGCGTCGATTCCGTCGTGGCTCCCGGTCGATGAAGACGATCGGCTTGTGCGGAAGCCAGGGCATCAAGTAGGACTGATCCGGCGCGATCGGCGCAATGATCAAACTGCTGATCTGTCGCAGCAGGAGTGCTTCGACGATTGGTTGCTCGCGCGCCGGGTCGCTTGCCGAGGCTCGTCACGGCAATCGCGTGGTCGTGGTCCTTGGCGAAAGCTGTCGACTGCCTCAATGATGGCGGCGAAGAACGGGTCGACGATGCTGGGGACGGCGATGCCCAGCACCGATGCCTTGCCTTCGCGAAATGTCCGGGCGAGCATGTTCGGCACGAAATTGAGTTCGCGCATTGCCTCGCTCACGCGCTGCCGGACTGCGTCAGAGACGTGCTGCTCGTTTCTGAACACCCGCGAGACTGTCTTCGCGCTGACACCGGCGCGGTCAGCGACATCTTGCATCGTGACCAGGGACTGGACTCCTTTTCTGAAGCTCATTGCGTTGGCGGCGCCCGATAGCCGACCTGCTCTCAGCAAGAACGAGGGCCAAGGATAACTGAGGCTTGTCATCGATGTCAATCCTCGATGTCATCGTTGACATCGACACTTTTGACCGACGCGATGTCATCGATGACATACTTCGTCGGAAATCAACAGCAGTGACAACGCAAATTCACAATGACCAGGGAGTGCCCGTATGACCACCACAACCGAACGCACGGCCAAAACACTGGCCGACATTGCCAGCGAGCGACGGGATCTTCTCGATCATTGCGATGGACCAGCGCAACACGCTGCGTCGGATGTTCGTCGCGGCTGGCCTCGAGGGCACCGTTGACCAGCTAAGGGACTCGAAGGTGGCCGTAGCCAGAGCGCTGACCCCGTACGCCAGCGGCATTCTGTTCGATCCGACGTACGGTGTTCCGGCCGCCACGGAGGCCGCCGCTCTTGCGTCCACGTGCGGCCTACTTGCTGGCTGCCGAACCCGCGGAGCGCGGTGTATTCAACGGGAACCCCGAACGCACCGTGATCCGGCGCTGAACGGCGCAATGGGTGCTTGACCAGGGTGGCGACGCCCTGAAGTTTTTGTGCAACTGCGCGCCGACCGTCCGACACCCGGGACCGGTGAGCCGGATCTGGTTGCAGAGGTTCTGCAGGTGACTCGCGAGGTGGTCGACGACGCGCACAGCGCGGGTGTCCCAGCGGTCATCGAGAACTTGATCTATCCACTTCCGGGGAGGAATTGACGGCGCAGCAGCGGAGGACGCCATCATTGAGGCGGCGCGGGCGCTGAATGACATCGATGGCGTCGATCTGTTGAAACTGGAATACCCCGGCTCGGTTGAAGGCACCCGACGTCCGGCCTCGGTCCTCACCCGTCCCTGGGCGGTGTTGTCGGCCGGGGTGCCGTTCGAGCAGTTCACCGGATGTACTTCAGGTGGCCTTCGACGAAGGTGGCGCCTCGGGCTTCATTGCGGGACGGTCGGTGTGGAAGGAGTCGATCGGCCTCGCCGGCGCTGAACAGGACAGGTTCCTGACCGAGGTGGCTCGTCCCCGCCTGCACCGCCTCGTCGAGGTCGCCTCCACTCGTGCCACTCCTTGGACCTCGATCGCCCCGCACTGACCCGCATCAAGATCAACGGACGGGACGTCGACATGACTGAAGAACACGCGGTCGAAGCGATTGTTGTGTGCGGTGTGCCGGGGAGCGGAAAGACAACCTTTGCCCGAGGTCTAGCCAGCCGGCTGCACTGGGCGCTGCTCGACCTGGACACGCTCACCAACCCGCTCTTCGAGTACGCCGGCGGCGAGGTTTCTGGTCGATGTGCCCAGCCCTGACCTGAACGTACGGGCGTCTATCAACGAGATCCGGTACACCTGCCTGTTCGATACGGCCCGGGAGAACCTGGCGCTCGGCATCAACGTGATCTTGGTCGCGCCCTTTACCTCCGAGCGGATATTCCCCGAAGCGTGGGCTCGGCTTACCGAACACCTTGCGATCCCCGACCACAGCGTGCATCTTGCCTGGCTGGACACACCGCCCGGAGAAGTGGTGAACCGCATGCAGCTGCGTGGTGCGGCACGTGACATAGAGAAGTTGAAGGAGTCCTATCGCTTCCTGACTCCAGACGTGACCGCGCCTCCCAGGGTCGTGCACACCCGGGTCGACGGGCTGCAGACGCCGACTGAGCAGATCGCGCACTTCTTCGCCGAGTTCTCCGGCCGCTGCTGTCTTGCTCTGGGACCGCGGATCACATATGCTGTGTCTCACGGAGCCTGGCCAAGCGGTCGACGAGTGCTGAGCTGCGGCCCTGTGCCGGCGTAGCGCGCAGTGAGCGAAACCGCCGGTGATCATCGACGCGGCGTCGCTCAGCAAGAACGTGATGGGTGCGGCAATCTCATCCTCGGTGGCCCACCGGCCAAGCGGCATCGCCTGCAGGAACGGGCCGCCGACTGTCCTCGCGGCCCCAGTACCAGGCAGACATCGGGGTCATCACCACCGTCGGGTTCACGCTGTTGACGCCGGATGTTGTACTTGCCGAGCTCCAATGCCGAAACTCGCGTGATGTTGTCGACCGCAGCCTTGGACGAGCCGTAGGAGATGTGGCCGTTCAGAGCCACGCAGGCTGGCCTGGCTGGAGACGTTGACGATGGATCCACCATTGCCGAGCCTGATCATGGATCGGGACGCGTACTTGATCACGAGTAACGCGCCGCGGGCGTTGATGTTGATCACCTTGTCGAAGACCGCAATATCGGTAGTCCATCGGGGTCGCAATCTCGCCGCCGTAGCCGGCGCAGTTGACGACCCCCAGATCTCCAGGCCGTCGAGAGCGTCGCGAACGCTCTCTTCTGCGGTGACGTCGAAGGGCAGAATGCGGGCGCCAGTGTCGGCGGCGATGGCTTCGAGCCTCCTCCTTGGACCGTCCGCTGGCGATGACGTCGGCGCCTGCCTCCGACCAGGTGCCGAACGGTGGCACCGCCAATTCCGCCACTAGCGCCAGTGACGAGAACCGGACGGCCGTTGAAGTCAGTCATGTGATTTTCGCTTCCTTGTCGCGACGCCAGGCTTCGCGAGGTCAGGCCGCGTTCGGCGTACTTTGGCCTCGGGAGTCGGTGCGGCATGAGCGTAGCCCAGATCACTCAATTTGCCCCTGGTGACGACAAGATCAATGTCACCGATGTCAAGAATCCGTCGATGCTGCTATGTGATGTTGATGATCGGCCGCGTTGGTCAGTCGGCCTCTCCGGACGACCTCGACGCTAGTCTGGCCGCACTGACCAGCCCCGACCACCACGGCGACGTGAGGTTTCTTGCATGGCCACCGACGCACGGTCCGCCCTCCTTGGCATCGATCTCGGCACGAGCTCCGTCAAGGTTGGCTCTTACATCGACCGACGGCGAAGTGTTCGCGCAGACCGGGGAGGCCTGCGCCGTGAGCCACCCCGCTCCGGGGTGGGCTGAAACGCAACGCTGACGACTGGTGGACCGCGATTTGTGCGGCGACCACGCGCCGTGCTGTCGGCGCGGCCCGACCTCGACGGTTGTCGGGATCGGGGGTTGTCGGGCCAGATGCACTGGCGTAGTAACTGTGGACGAGCAGGGCCGGCCGACCCGGAACGCGATCCTGTGGGCAGACACCCGGGCCCAGCGGCAGGCGGCGGCATACCAGCTCCTGCCGGGCGTCACCCGGGCGGGCCTCGCGAACCCGCCGAGCCCCGGTATGGCCGGGCCTATTCTCGGCTGGCTCACCGAGCACGAACCATCGACCATCGCTGCGACCGGTGGGCCCTGCAACCGAAGGACTGGATTCGGCTACGGCTGGTCGACGCCGCCGCCTCAGAGCCGAGCGACGTCGGCGACCCTGCTCTACTCGGTGGCTGACGATGGCTGGGACGAGACGGTGGTTGCCATGCTGGGAATTGATCCGGCGATTCTGCCCATGATCCTGCCGACCTCTGGCACTCTCGCGGGCACGCTCACATCGCCGGCGGCCTCCGATCTCGGCCTGCGGAGCGGGCTCCCCGGTCGCCGCCGGCGCCGCTGACACCGCAGCCGCGGCCTTGGGTTCGGGCTGACCGAGACCGGCGACGTGCAGTTGACCATCGGCACCGGCATCCAGCTGGTCACCCTGCTGAACGGCCCGGTCACTGCCCTGAACCGGACGCTGGGTGGCCGGTCGTGCACTGCTATCGCGCCGCAACCGACGTGGGCCATTACGCCATGGCGGCGAGCCTCAACAGGGGGCAGCACGCTTGGCTGGGTCGGAGATCCTCGGGGTCAGCTGGGCTGAGCCTGTATGCCGCGGCCAACTACCGGCCGGCCCCCGGCAATGGCCTGGTTTTCCTACCCCATCTGCACGGCGAGCGGACCCCGTACCTGGACCCGACGATGCGTGGCGGATGGCTCGGATTAGTCGTCCGAGCACACCCGGACCGACCTGCTGTACGCGGCTCTGCTCGGCGTCGCCTGCGCCGCGCGCCAAGCGCTCGACGCGCTGGTGGAGATCCAACCCGCCGCCGCCGTCGGGGCACTGCGGCTCGCCGGCGGCGGCACGGTGTCTGCACCCTGGCGCCAGTTGCTCGCGAGACGCCCTCGGCCGGGAGCTTGCCGCGGTCGAGTGCCGTCGGCCTCAGCTCGCGGTGCCGCCTTCCTCGGCGGCCGGGCCGCAGGTTTGATCACCGACCCCGACCGGCTCGGCGCTCACGGCCGAGCTGGGCGCCCACCACGACTCCGTCGCCCGACACGGCGTTGCACGATCGTACGTTCGCTGCTTTTCGGGCAGCTGCTCTCACAAACGCGATCAACGCGCTCGTCGTCCCTCGACCGCCTGGCAGAGCTGAAAGTCGGGGCTCGAAATTCGAGTGGGGGCCGACGGTTGGTCGACCCCACCTGTGAAGTTCAGCAGCTGGACTTGTAGACGGCGCCGGCTGCTTCACCGTCGACGTTGTCCTTGGTGATGATGGTGAAGCCGGTTTGGACCTTAGGCGCTAGCTCGGCCCCCGTCCAGGGCGGTCACGGCAGCGTCCACGCCGTACTGACCGATCACCGCCGGCTCCTGCGCCACCAGAGCCTGAACCGTTCCGTCTTTGAGGGCCTTCACCTGGTTCCGGGCCGCGTCGAAGCCGACGCGATCTTAACTTGCGCACCCTTCCCGGCCTGGCGAACACCGGTGGCCGTGCCTTCGCAGAGAACAGGTTGGCCGCGAAGACACCAACGATGTCGGGAGTCCTTTGGAGCGCCTGAGCCCATGAGATTTGCCGCTGTGGCCGGATCATCCTGTGAGCATTGGACGCCGAGGTACTGGAACTTTGAGTCCTGCCTTGACCGGCGTCTTCAAAGCCTTTCGCCCGCGCGTCGGTGGTGGAAATGCCCGGGTTAACGGACGATCACCATCACCTTGCCGCCGTTCGGGTTGAGCTGCTTGATGGCCTCGAAGGCGGCCTGTCCACCACCCTCGTTGTCCGATGCGATCGCCGAAACGGCGATCGAGGATCTTTCACGGTGGTGTCGACGAGGACGATCTTCGATACCCGCCGCAGCTGCTGCGTTGAGCGGTGATTGCATCGCGCGTCACGTCCGTGGGTGCGATCAAGATAGCGTCCGGTTTGGCGGCGACGACCGAGTCGAGAATCGGCTTTTGGAGCGTGGGGTCGAACTTCTGCGTCCTTGGGTCTTGACCTGAGACGCCCAGCTTGGCGGCCTCGGCCTTGATGCCACATTGCATCGTGATGTAAGAACTCGTCGCCAGCCACTCCCTGGATGAACTGCAGGTTGTAGTTCTTACTCGCCTTTGCTGGCGCTGCCATTGACGATGCAAGGCGCGGTTTGGGTGCAGCGCTCGCGCCGCCGCCGCTGCCTGCGGTGCCGGCGCTGTGCTGGTTCGGTTGGCTTGGAACTCGTACATGCTGCCAGGGGCAGTGCCACGAGAGGCAGCCCGGCCGCGGTGAGGGCGGTGGTGCGGTTCACTGGTATTCCTTTCACTTGTCCGATGCTGCGGTGTTGCGACGGAACAGGGCGAGAATCGGGTTGACGTGTGCTGCGCCACGTAAGGCGGCGGCACGACGGGACTGGTCCACCCAGACGGCCGCGATGAGTACGATGCCGACGGCAACGCCCTCGCCAGAAGGGCTCCACGCCGATGATCACGAATCCGGCCTGGAGAACAGCGGGGATGAACAAGCCCACGACGGTGCCGAACATGGAGCCCTCGCCGCGAAGATTGACGTGCCGCCGATGACAACTGCTGCGATGACGTTGAGATTCGTCAGTGACTGCCCGGCGATCGTAGTCGTGCCGAACTGGGCGAGGGCGAGAACGGCGCCTGAGTCCGGCGGAGCATTCCCATCAGTCCGTAAACCATGATCAAATGGCGGTCGACATGGACACCGACCCGGCGGGCGGCCTCCTCGTTGGATCCGATGGCGTAGGTGTAGCGACCGAACTTGGTCTTGTGCAGGACGATTCCGCCGATGATCACCACCACGAGTGCGACGAACGGCAGCGACTGGAATGCCGAAGGATCTTGATGTAGGTGCTGAAGTCGGTCAGTCGCCTCCCGGCACCGACCGGATGTCAATACCGCCGGTGATCACCTGAGCCAGCCCTAGGGCTATCGAGAGCGTTCCCAGCGTGACGATCAGGGGCGGGATCTTCGCCTCGGCTACCAAGGACCCATTCACGCAATCCCCAGAGGACTCCGAGTGCACGAGCGCGGCGAGGATGCCGATGGCCGCAGTCCCCAGCCGTCGCCGCCGATCCTCTGCATCACGTGTGCAGCGACAACTGAGGAGAAGACGAGCACCGATCCGATCGACAGGTCGATACCTGACGGTGATGATGACGAAGGTCATGCCAACCCCGAGAACGGCCCAGACGGCAATGTTCTGCGAGATAAGTGAGAAGTTGCTGGTGGAAAAGAACCTGCCGCCTGCCGTGACAGCTGAAGAACGCGACGATCACCACAAGGACGCCGAGGATCCACACCGATTGCAGGCTCGTTATCCGCTTGATCAGCGATTGCTGGCGTTCATCTGCAACGTCGACCGCGCATCGTCTGGGGAGTGATAACGCTCATGCTGAGTTCCTCCTTGCTGAAGTCCAGGGCGCCGGTCATGGCGCCCGACCAACTGTTCGACACGGTGGTGCCCTCAGAGGGCAGTGTGACCACTCGAGTGCCCAGTCGCATGACCTGAATCCGGTCAGCTACCTCCAGCACTTCGGGCATCGGAATGGGAGATCAACACCACCGCAATGCCCTTGTCTCGCACGCACGCTTGATGGTGTCGAGAACGTTCTTGGTCTGCACCACCACGCCGAGGGCAGCGGTGGGCTCATCGAGGAACACGAGTCTGTTAGCCCAAGTAATCGCGCGCACAATGGCGATTTGCTTGACGTTGCCCTCCGGACATCGCACCTACCGGAGCCGTAATGACCGGACCGTGCCTCCCAGTTCGTCGAAGCCCGCTTTCGCTTTTGCCCGCATGGCCTTTTCGTCCATGAAGCCCAGCGGGCCAGGATGCCCTTTCGAGGGATCTCCCGGCCCAGAAACATGTTCTGGACCGGGTTGAGGTGTGGGGCCAGCGCCAGGTCCTGATAGACGACCTCCATGCCCATCGCAGATCGCCTGCTCGGGACTGGTGATCGTCACGGGCTTGCCCTCGAAAAACAGCTCTCCCGAATCCAGTTCGAGGTTGCCGGTCAAGGCCTTGACCATGAGTTGACTTACCCGCACCGTTGTCGCCGATGAGCGCGACAACCTCGCCCGGGTAGATGTCGAAGTCGGCGTTGTTCAAGGCACGGACGTGACCGAAGCTTCGACTCAGTCCGCGAGCTTCGAGGATGGGTGTGCTCTGTTCTCCGTGTTGCCTCTGCGGAGTGGTACTAGGCGTCGTCATCTTCTCGGGACCACCTCGATAGCTGGTGACAAGGTCGGTGAACAGGGGTTCAGTGGAGCATTGCAGACGAGTGGAAGTGATGGCGTGCAATCGTCTGCGTCTTGGTTTCATGTTGTCGCTCCCGTCGGTCGTCCTGACAAGAGACGACGACCATCTGGTACGCACTCGTGACCCAGGACCGTCGGTGACGTGCACCACCACGACACCGTTCGCGTCGGTGTGGCAGACTCCCGCGGCCTTGATATCCACAGGAATCTCACCGGGAGCGGCTGAAACTCCCAGTCGTCGCTATTGCATCGCGCCGATGAGCTGGGATCCAGATCGGACCTGCTGTCCGGGATCGCTCCGTTCAAGGTTGACTTGACAGAGGGTGCCTTGTCAAGGAATCCTTGACGCCATGACATCAGAGTTCACCACGTCCACCCGTACGCACACGATGACCGCTGTACGGCATCCGCGAGGAGCAGCCAGGCTCTCGGTGGCAGGCCTTGCACGACGTCACCCGCGACGCCTACCACCGCTGGTACCTCAGCGAGGGAGCGGCGGCTGGAGCCCGATCTCGGTACGTGTCGCAGGATGCTGGCGAAGTACATGCCCGAGCTCGTCCCGGTGTGGGAGCGGCCTCGGTGGAGCTTGCCAGGGGGTGACGAGGTCACCGCCAGGCTGCTGACGCTATGGGACCCGCCGCGTTTTCTACCCGGCTGTTCGCAGGCGACGCTCGGTACCGCTCCTGCCGCTGGCGGCATCAGCCGCGCTCCACTGTTGATCCGTAACTACGACTACGGCCTGGACCTGTTCGAGCGAGTGGTGTACTCGAGCGCGTTTACGGGCAGGCGGGTCCTCGGCATGAGCGATTGCCTCTGGGGGCTTCTTGATGGCATGAATGACGCAGGACTTGCGAGTGTCTTTGGCATTCGGCGGCAGACCCGGTTCCAGCCCCGGCTTCGGCATTCCGCTCGTCGTTCGGTACCTCCTGGAAGTCGCAGCGTCGATCCGCGATGTGGCTTCGGTGCTGCGCCGCATACCGGTCAATATGAGCTACAACCTCACGGTCGTCGATGCCTCGGGTGAGAGCTTGACCGCGTTTGTCGCGCCGGACTCCGCACCTGAGTTTTCTTCGGCCCGAGCGGCTACCAACCATCGAGGCACCGTCCCTGAATTTCCCGAGCGTGCCCTTTCGTTGCGGAGCGTCGAGCGGCAACGGTTGCTGATGTCCTTGCTGGACTCCGATCCCGACCCGACCGCGTTGACCTCGGCATTCTTACGTCCACCGCTTCGCAGCACTGAATACGGAAGGGCGTTCGGCACCTTGTAGCACGGCGGTCTACCGTCCGAACGACGGCACCGTTGACTACCTCTGGCCGCACGATTCGTGGCAACGCAGGTTTGACTCGGTCGATGAGACGAAGACAGTCATGCTGAATGAGTCATGACCGCCGTTCAAAGCTGCCAGCCGTTATGAGGCGAAGCGGGCGACGTCGGTGTAGTGCTGGGAGTGCTCGTCGAAACGGGCCAGCAGCCGCCGGGCCTCATCCGGTACGACCGAGCGCGTGGGGTCGCCGCCGGTAAAGTGGCGATCGCGTCGCGGTCGTCGAAGGTCATCGCGGTCAGGATCTCCGCACCCGGGCCGCAAGCTCGGAGGTATCGCGGCGCCAGACCGTGAGGTCGCGCAGTCCCGGGATGCCGCGCGCGAGAATCGCCGGCGCAATCTGCCTGGTCAGCAGCTCCTGGTACGCGGTTGAGGTTGCCTCGGCCGAGGTCCAGCCGCGCCAGAGTCGAAGGATCATGAGTTCCCTTCTTCCTTTCTTCGTTTCTGACAGCTGTCCCCTGTCGAGCGCTACGCCTGAGACCAGCTTAAGAAGAACGCACCAAGTTGCGTGCCCACCAATATTGCGGGTAAGGCCCGAAAAGAACGCGTGGCGCGGGGTTTGTTGCGGTCACGGGGAGCGGCGATCAGATCGCAGGGTTCTGGCATCGATGCGATCGGTCAGCTGCGCACCGCACAAACCGCGCCACGCGTACGAAGAACGGCACGAAGAGGCGAGACAAAGGGGCCAATCAGATGCAGCAGGTGGATTTCGTACTGATATGGCTCGCCTGCTGTTGCCCTCACCCTGCTCGTCACCACCTTGGTCCTGATTCACCGGCGGAGCTCGCCCTCAACCAGCTCCGGTGGATGTGCTGCCAGACTTCGCCATCTATCGACTGCGGCGCCTCGATACACCTCGTACCCCTGGAACCCGACCACCACCAAGTCGACAACAGCGGCTCGCTGTCGGTGCGGGCCAGCTATCACCAACAACCAACGCCGCTTCGGCACGTCCGTTCGCTATGTCGACCACCGTTCGGCGGCGTGGCGACAGTCCGTTTCGCCGACGGTCACGCGCGACCGCAGGGAAACCTCGCAATAGGACCCTGCACGCCCAGCAGCCGCTGCATCGCTCAACAGCCGCCACTCCGAACGGCTAGAGGTTGGTCATCCGCTCTGCAGCCTCGCTGTAGCGGCCGCCCTCCACCTGGATCTTGATTGCGGCGTCCTCGATCTCGGCGAGTTCGTCGGCGGTCAGCTCGACGTCGGCGGCGCCGAGGTTCTCCTCCAGTCGGTGCAGTTTGCGGGTGCCGGGGATCGGGACGATCCAGGGCTTCTGAGCCAGCAGCCAGGCAAGGGCGATCTGGCCCGGCGTCGCGCCCTTGCGTTGCGCGATGCTGGTCAGCAGATCCACGACGGCCTGGTTGTGCTGCGAGCGCCTCCGGCGAGAACCGTGGAATGGTGCTGCGAATGTCGTTGCCGGCGTCGAAGCTGCGTCGAGGCCGTGATCGTGCCGGTGAGGAAACCCTTGCCGAGCGGGCTGTATGGCACGAACCCGATACCCAACTCCTCACACGCCGGTCAGCACCTCCTCCTCCGGACGCCGCCACCACAGCGAATACTCGCTCTGCACCGCCGTCACCGGCTGCACCGCATGCGCCCGTCGAATCGTCGCAGCGGCCGCCTCAGACATACCGAAATGCTGCACCTTGCCAGCCTCGATGAGGTCCTTGACCGCGCCCGCAACGTCTTCGATCGGTACGTCGCGGGTCGACGCGGTGCTGATAGTAGAGATCGATGGTCTCGACGCCGAGTCGCTGCAGCGAGCCGTCGACGACCTGCTTGATCACCTCTGGACGGCTGGTGACCCGCCCCCTCGGCTTACGCTCAACCGGATCGATGTCCCAGCCGAACTTGGTGGCGATCACCACCCGCCCCGATACGGAGCCAGCGCCTCACCAACGAGTTCCTCGTTGACGTACGGACCATAAATCTCGGCAGTGTCGAAGAACGTGACACCCTGGTCCACTGCGCTCCGGATCAGCGAAACCATCTCCTGCCGATCCGGCTTGTCGCTATAACCCCCGGTCATACTCATGCAGCCCAGCCCGATCGCGGACACCTCGAGGCCATTCGTGCCGAGTGTGCGCTTGTCCATGGTTCGTGCTCCTGTCTCGGGATTGCCGGCGACCGAGTGCCCGGCCCGCCTGACCTACGGTATCGATCGGGGCGTGCTACGAGTAACTGCTGGCAGATGTGCAATGATTTGGTGCTCCTGGTTGCAATCTGCCAGCAGTTTCTGCCGTCATCCGGACTTGACTCCGCTAGCCAGCTTCACCGACACGGGCACCTCGAACCACTCACCCCGGCGGTAGTCGAGAACCAGCCTGTCGAAGGCCGCGCGAATCTTCTCGCGGGTCTGCTCAGGCTGGCCCAGGAAGGTCGCCGAGGTCCGCACCATTCCGCCCAGCATCCCCTGCCAAAGCTCCTCGGCGGATTGGATCTGATGATCGAACGCGACCGTAGTGATCTCGACTCCGTTCAGACCACTGCCCGTCAGCAGCTTTGCGAACTTCTCGTCATCGGCGAACTGGAAGAATGCCGGCCCGGCCGGAATGTCAGGTGGCGGCGTGGCGCCCGCCTCCGCAAACGAGTCGAGGAACACCCCAAGGAAGCGCATCCGGTCAGCCGCGTCCCACGTGGTGAGTGCCAGCCTGCCGCCACCACGGAGAACTCGTACCAGCTCTGCGACGGCCAGCTCGGGTCGACTCAGATGCGGCGCCACGAAGTTGCTGATAACGGCATCGAAAGCATCGTCTTCGAACGGCAACGCTTCGGCCTGAGCCACCGGAATTCCACGGTGGGATGTAGCCGACGGGCCAACTCGACCATCGCCGGAGCCATATCCACTCCGACCACAGACGCGCCTAAACCGGCAGCTGCCGCGGCGGCGTACCCCGGCCCGGTCGCCACATCGGAGAACCCGCGAGCCTTCGCTGCACTCCAGCGGCTTCCAGCAGAGGGCCAACAAGTCGACTCGTGACCCTGCCCATCACATCGTCGTACGTCGGCGCCTGACGTTCCCAGCCGGCCGCCTCGAACGCGGTGAATGCGTCGGCGTCCGTTGCCGAAGCCGGACTGGTCGGAAACGGGCTTCGCTACGCGTCATAGCTCTTCATACTCCAGGCGTCGTCGATCGGTTGGTAGCTCAGTTGCCGCATTGTGTCCTGCAGATCCGCGCGGCGGTAGCGGTTGGCAAGAGATGCCGCTGGCCACCAAGAACTGGAGGCCGTCGGTTTCCACGGCCGCGCGCACCAGCTCGGCGGCGTCACGCGGGCTGAGCCACGCAGCCACCTCGTGTGCTGGCACGGTGTCAGCGTCGGGGCGGCGTGCGGCGAAGTACCCGATCCGCAACGCAACCACCGAGGTCGATGTCGTGGCTGCCACCCACGCCCCAGCGCTTCCGCCCAAGCCTTGGTCGCACCGTAGAGGTTGGCCGGGCGCGGCGGGTCACTCGTCCTCACCTGTACGTCGGCCGGCGCCGCGGAGACCACGTGCAAGCTACTGGCAAGTACGAGCCGACGGACGCCGCAATCCGCGGCGGCTTGGGCGACGTGGTAGCGCACCGAGCACGTTGGCCGGCAGCAACCGTTCCCAGGAGGCAGCGGGGTCCGGAACCGCGGCCAGGTGAACCACGGCATCGGCGCCAGCAAAGACCCGATGACAGGCGTCAGGGTCGGTCGACGTCCAGTGCGGCGATGTCAGTACTCGGTTCCAGGTCAGTGCCGAGCATCGTCCCAATCGGCAGGCAGCAGCGGAAGGATTGCGCGTCCAATCAGGCCGCCAGCCCCAGTCGGTACGACGCGCCGCAGCGGCTCCACCATGACCGCGACGCTACTCATGCCGAGGCTGGTCTGCGAGCTCTGGGTAGATCGGCTCGAGCCGCGGCTGACACGCTCCCTCACATTGACCGAATCCTCAGCAACGGCACGTTTCACTACGCTGACGAGCGTGGAGCGGGTGCGGTGGGGAATTATCGGCGTCGGGGACGTGACTGAACGCAAGAGCGGGCCGGGCTTTCAGCAGGCTGAACGATCCGAGCTGGTTGCCGTGATGCGCCGACGTGGCGATCTTGCCGCCGACTACGCTCGACGACACGACGTCCCGCGTTGGTACGACGATGCCGACGAGCTGATCAACGATCCGGACGTCGACGCCGTCTACATTGCAACGCCACCTGACTCACATAAGCGAGTACGTGAGTCCGTGTTGCGCAGGCAGGCAAAGCCGTCTATGTCGAGAAGCCGATGGCTCGCACGGCACTGGAGTGTGAGGAGATGATTTCGGCCTGCGATGAGGCGGGGTGGGCTTGTTCGTGGCCTATTACCGTCGCGCCATGCCGCGCTTTGTCACGGTCAAAGAACTGTTGGACAGTGGCCGGATCGGTCAGCTTCCGGTCGGTCAGCATCCGCAACGAGCAGCCCGCGCCAGGTAGGCTGAGGCTGACCACGAGCGGCTGGAGGTTGGATCCAGAGATCTCGGGCGGCGGCCACTTCGTCGACCTCGGCTCTCACATCCTCGACTTGCTGGACTGGCTACTTGGTCCGGTGACCTATGCGGCCGGAATCGCGACGAACCGCGGTGGCACACTACCCAGCCGAAGACCTGGTCACCGGTGTCTTCAGCTTTCGCTCCGGCGTGGCAGGTGTCGGTGTCTGGAACTACGACTCGTTCCAGCACAAAGATCAGATTGAGATCATCGGAACAGCGGGAGCGCTGCACTTCTCCTGCTTCGCCGACGAGCCCTTACGGCTGGTCACCGCTCAGCGGCGTGGAACACATCGAGGCGCCGTATCCCGAGACCGGTTCAACTGCCCCTCATCCAGGCCGTGGTCAATGCTCTGACCGGGCATGGCGAGTCACCCAGCACCGGGCAGAGCGCTGTCGAGAACGGCTCGCGTCATCGATACCCTGCTATCGGACTACCGGGAGAGTCACGGAATCAACTACGGTCCCCCGAGGTCAAGCGGCGGCGGCGGCCAATCGCTATGAGTCCCGATGCAACGACGAGGATGGCGGCCGCGACCAGCCAGAAGTCCAGACGATCCGCGTGCCGTCGGTGCGGTCGCTGCCGTCGTGCTGCGACGGCTGCGGCGCGAGCGAAGGGGCTGTCGATGGAACCGCCAGCCGCTTCAGCCGTGAAGGTGAAGCTGCCAGAGATCGGGTGACCGTCGGCGGAGGTGACCCGCCAGTCCACGGTGTACGCCCCGGCCGCGAACCCGGCTGCAGATCCTGCGTCACGGTGTTGTCGACCAGCGATGGCTTGCCAATCTGAACCGGACCCTCGGGGCCGGTGATCACGAGTTTCGTACCGATTGCGATGGCGGGTTCGTCAAAGGTCAGCACCACGCTGGACGGCGTACGTGCAACCTTCTTCCCGTCCGCCGGGCTGGTTGACTTCAGCACATTGTGCGCCGAGGCAGGAGCTGGCACCAATTACCAGACCGGCTATGGCGAACGCGGCCGTGGCCAGGGTGGCGACCAGCAGACGCCACCCCATGCCACGCACTTTGCCAAGACAGACATGCCGGCTACTACGCCGAGGGGTCCCGCTGGACCGGCGTACTGCGACGACAGCAGCGGTCGCGATGCACGGCTACGCCGACGACCAAGCCGGCTATGCCGAGGCCTCGGGCGAGCGTGTCGGTCGAGTCAGCAGGGCTCGCGGCCGTCTCGCCAGTGTTCGGCGCTGGCGCTGCTTCCATCTCGCCACCTTCAGCGCTACCCGATTCGGCCGCGGTGATCACGAACGTAGGAGTGGGATACTCCGGCTCTTCGCCAGACGCGGAGAGTTGGTTGATTCCACTTGACCACCTCGCCGTCAGAGTACGTCTGGATGGCCGAAGCAGCTCGATCGTGCCCGGCTTCGGCAGGGGCCGGCCGAAATCGAGAAATCCTGATACTCACCAGGCTTCACTGCAGCCGCCTCGCTCGCCGTCCAGGTAACAGTGGAAATCGCTTTAGTGATCTTGGTTCCTTCCGACTCCACCGGCTCGGGGAGCGGAGCCTCTGTCATCTTGACCGTCCACCCTGGGATCGGCTTGCTGCTGACGTAGAGGAACTGGAGTGTCCTTGGGCAGCTGGACCTCGGAGCTTGACCGTGCTGGCGGTGTCGGACTCATTGGGTACCCGGAAGGTCAGCGCACTGAACGAACCGGAGGCGGTGCTGTCGGTGTGCACCGTTACGTGGGCACCGGCCGTCGCAGGCAGCAGAACGAGTCCGGCAGCGCCGAGAGCGGCGGCCAGGGCGCTCCGCTTCAGCCAGCGGCGGTCGGTCGGCAACGTCGTCGCAGTCGCTGAAAGTTTCTCCTTGAGATGGTGTAGGTAAGACAGGGTCACCCGCGGCGCATGCCAACAGCAGACGATTTCCGGGTGGTAAAGCGTGAAGAGGGAAGAGGAAAGCGCCCGCAGATTCGGCGCGCGTCAGCGAACGGCCGGTGGACTGCGTGGCGCCGCTGGCTCGTACGCCGGCGCAATCCACGGCGACCTCCGCCAGCTGAGGATCAAGCGAGGCCGGTTGTCGGCCACGCGTCCCGTCAGACTTCCTAGTGCAGCTCGAACCGCCTGCCTCAGCAGTGCGCCACAACCACGCCTCGCCGCGCCCGAGCAGCCAGGCGGTGGCTCACGGTTGCCACGATGTGGGCGATGATCATCGTCCAACTAGTGGTCGCGGCGTCGGCCATCGGCCCCGCGCTTGCATGCTCATCGGCCCCGTGCCGTGCATGGCACACGCGGCACCGAGCTGGTGAGCGGCAGTCTCCAGGCCGCTGGGGTCGCAGCCGGGATGCGCCGTAGCAGAGCCAAACAGCAGGTGCAACAGGGTTTGCTGCACTCCGAGGACGGCCAGCAGTACGCCAGTTCTGCATCGACGCGCGGTAAGTGGTACCGCGACGAGACCGAGCACGATGGCTGTTACGGCGAGTACGCCGAGAGCAGGTAAGTCGCCGCCGCCGACGGCGTGAGCGCTGGTAGCCAGCAGCAACGACGTAGCGCCGAGCACCGCTACCCGGACAGCGCGCCACTGCGGCTGCAAGGGCGGCGACGCTCGGGCTCGAGCTCGACGAAGTGCTCACGACGACCTGTCCTGCCTCGGTCAGGGCGGCGAGGCGCTCGTTGTAGCGGCGAAGCTCAGCGTCGTTGTCCCGTTCGGCCTGCCGGTCCAGCTGGCGAGCCCGGCGCTGGTCGTCGCGCAACCATGCGAAGACCAGGGCAACGCCCAGCAGCAGCGACGGGATGTCGCCGGAGCCCCAGGCGATCGCACCACCAAGCTGTTGGTCCGCGAGCAATGCCTCGTCGTTGGTCTGGCCGATCGCATGCCAGTAGTTCGGAGCGAGCAACGTTCCGGATGACATCAATGAGACGCCGAAGAAGGCGTGGACACTGAGCATCACGAAGAGCATCAGGACGCGGAAGGGGTAAGCGGGCTGTGCGGCGCCGGGATCGACGCCGATCATGCACCAGATGAACAGATATCCGACGAACAGGAAGTGGGCGATCATCAGGACATGGCCAACGTGGGTGAACATGGCGATATCGAAGAGTCTGGTGTAGTAGAAGATCACCAGGCTGGCAATGAAGAGCAGCTCCGCAGTGATCGGATTGCCCAGAATCGCGCTGAGGTGGAGTGCAGCAGTTGCAGCAGAGTCTCCCGAGCTCCGAGGCTTGCCGTCGGTACGCGGCCGAAGCGCCCGCAACGCCAGCGTGACTGGGGCAGCCAGTACCCACAGCAGCGGGACCATCATCATCAGCACCATGTGCTGCAGCATGTGCGTGGAGAAATGGACCCTGCCGTAGATCGCCGGTCCACCGCTGGTCATCAGGACCAGCAGCGCGCAGCCAGCCAGCCAGGACACCAGCCGCGACCACGGCCAACTGTCGCCGCGGCGCCGTTAGCCGCACGACACCTCGCCACGTACAGTGCTGCGGCTAGCCCAGCAATGGTCAGCCACAGAACGTCCGGGTAGAAGGAGAACACATAGCGCTGCACCGTCAGCGGCGGTGGCGGGGGAAACTGAGGAGCAGTGCGACCGGATCGACATCGGTGCCGGAGGTGGGCGGCGCCGATCGGCTAAGCGCTACCGCCAGGCCGATCGTGGCTCCCATCACGATGACCTCGACTGCCGCGAGTCGGAGAAACAGGCGCGGGCGATCGGGCAGCTGACGGATGGTGCGGGTCCGGTGAGCCAGGCCGGCCAGACCAAGCAACCCGAGTGCTGCAGCCTCGCCAAGGACCAGCAGCCCGTACCCGCTGGCCAGCTCGCGTATCGACCGAGCCGCAGCAACGCGCGTTGATCAATCCGGACGCGGCGACGGCGATGAAACACCAGAGGGCGAGGCTGGAATAGCGCGTCACAACGACCTGCAGCTGGTCACCAAGGCGGCGCGCGATCAAGACGAGGGCGGCCAAGCCGCCGACCCACAAGCAGACTCCCACCAGGTGGATTGCCAGGCTGTCAACGGCGTTCATGTGATCGCTACCGACGGCGGAGTGGCCAGCCAGCGCAATCGGCAATACCGCCACCAGCGACAGTGCCGCACCCCACGCGGCCGTCGTGACGTGAGTCGCCGTAACGGCAAAGGTGAACACCACCAAGATCAACAGCGCACTGACACCGAGCGCCCGGCCCAGATCGATCTGCCCGACAAATGTCACGAGCAGCCAGCCGAAGCCCGGATCGGTGACCCGGATACCTGAGACGTCTGCGGCTGTCAGCACAATGAATGTCAGCGAGGCGGCCAACCACACTGCGGCCGCGATCGCAGCGCGACGAATGACGACGAGCCTGAGACCGGTCAGCTGACCGGTCGGGGCACCGCGCTCGGGCACGATGCACCACGTACCTACCGCGAGCAAACCCACCGTGAGAGCTGCAGCCAGGTCGTGTACGGCCCGCACCAGCGGCAAGCCGTAGCGTACGAGTGCGCTCGAGGCGAACGGGCCGCCGCCTTTGAGTTGTCCAGACACAACAAGAATTCCGAGGGCGACAGCGATGCTCAAACCAACCGCCGCCAGGATGACCAACCCCGCGCGGCGGGAGTCGGTACTGCCTCGCGTTGCGAGCAAGGCAGGCCTAGACATGCCGCCAGTCTAGGGACGGCAACCGGCCATGAATCTGTTCCGATCTGATCTCATTCGGCGGAATGCCGGTCACGTCAATCCGGTGTTCCATTGCACTCTGACGGGCAGCCCGCCCGATTCGCCTCCTTCGTCGCTCGCGAACAGCCGCTGCCCAATCACCCGTGCCCTAGCCGCGAGCTCCTGCAGTCGGCGAAGCGGGCTGCCCGTCATAGTGCATTCGATGGCAGATCGGTATCGGCTTGGCTCATTGCGTGCTGAGCTCCTTCGACAAGCTCAGGACGGCGCAGGAACCTCAGCCGGTCGGGCTCAGCCAGGTCGGGTAGCGGCGTCGCGTGAGAAGCGGACGGTTCCGCCTGTCACCGAGGGTGTTGGCACCGGCGATGACGTACTCGCTGACGTCTGCCTCGACCCGCGCAATCTCGGAGATCGTCGTCCAGCCGCCCTTGGATGGACTGCAGTCTGCGGACGATGTCGTCGAGCTGTTGGAGGTTCACGGCGGAGAGCGCTGGACCGACCTCACTCAAGATCGTGGCGACGTCCTGGGCTTCGTTGATCACTCGAACGCAGGCGGCATTGACTCGCGCACCAGCCTCGCCGGGAGGAGGCGGGCCCGCCGGTGTCGAGGTGTCGCCGGCGCCGTGCTCTGCAGCGCCGAGAAATCCGGAGTAGTTGTGTTCAGCAAGCCGACGATCAGGACACCGACAGCGATGCCAGCAACAAAAGTCAGTACCGGGATCCACCAACGCGATCGCCGCCGGGTGGGTATGGCATTGTCATCGGGGGCTTGCTGTTTCGCATCGGTGCCAGCCACCTGGCGCCTCCTAGGATGGAGCGGCTAGATGATCTTCAATCGGGGACCGGCTAGTGCAGTCGGCTGAAGCGGTCTTGGGTGCGCCGGACTGCCTCGGCGGTCTCCTCCGGCCTCGGCAGAGGCTATCGCTTCACTGTCACCACCCTCCGCTGGGTTGTGCTCCTCGGTTGGGTGGCGGGCGCAATCGCGTTGACCGTACTGGTGCCGTACCGGCCGGATACCACCGGTAGCAACTTCGGCGACCTGCTGCCCGCCGATAGCGAGGTCTTCAAGGTGGAGCAGCGCATCCTCGAGGAGTTCCGGGTGCCACTGCTCTCCGGCACCACCGTCGTCGTACACGAGCCAGGCGGGATGAACCTGCTGACCCGTGCTGACTCGCTGCTGTGGGCGCTCGCGACCACCCAGGACACGCTGCAAGCAGGCTCGCCGCCGAAGCCGGACACGATCGCGGCAGCGATCCCGGTACCGACCGGCCGCTCAGATGTCACCGTCACCTATCTGTACGTCGCGCCTGGCACGGGCCTGCACGATGAGGTGCAGCTCGCCGATCGGTACGCCGCGCACTTCAAGAACCAGCCGGACGTCAGCTCCTACGTCACGGGCTTTGTCCCGGCTCAGATTGCCCAGCTCGGTTACCTGGACGCGCGCTTGCGTCTGTTCGAATTCGCCAGCGTGCTGGTGATCGTCGGCCGTGGTGGCGTTGGCTTTTCGTTCGTTGCTGGCGCCCGTGGTCGTCGTGGTGTCGCAGTCGTGGGTTACCTGGTGTACTTCCCGCTGCTGTCCAGCCTCGCCGCGGTCTTCGGTTTCACGGTTCCGGCCCAGCTGGAACCCGTACTCGTTGCTTTGCTGTTGGGCGTGGTCACCGACTATTGCGTGCTGTTCTTCTCGGCGTTTCGGGATGAACTACGCGGCGGACTCGACCGGAAAGAGGCTGCCCGCGCGGCGCTGCGGGTCAATGCGCCGATCATCACCGTGGCCGGCATCACTGTTGCGGGTGGCACCATCGCGCTATTGGCCGCGCCGTTTCCATGTCTTCCGGGGCCTCGGCCCGGCCCTGGCCCTCACCGTGCTGGTCGGGCTAGCCGTCTGCCTCACGCTGGCGCCCGCGGTCATGACCATCTTGGGTTGGCGGCTTGTTCACGGTGCTTCCAGTACGCGGCTCCAAGCGCGGAACGGCTCTCTCCGCGCCGCGCCCCGCCGTAAGCATCGCCTGCTGTCGCTGCTGACGCTCCGCCCGATGGCGCTGCTGGTTGTCGCTCGCGGTAGGCGGTGGCCTCGCGCTCGCCGCCGTCCCGCTCACTCACGCGCCGGCTGGACCTTTCCTTCGTCGCCGCCCTGCCGCGCGACGACAGCGTCGCCGAAGGCGCCGATCTTCTGGCCTTGGCCGGTCTCCGTGGCATCAGCGCGCCCACCGAGATCCTGGTAGAGAAGCCGGGCATCGTGGCTGACCGGGTCGACCTGGCCCGACTTCAGATTGCGCTAGCCAGCAGCCCGGGGTCGCCCGGGTTATCGGGCCCGCGGAGTATGCCGACGAAGCAGCCGCGCGGGCTTGCTCCTGTCCGCAAAGCGGGCAACGCGGCGCGCTACCTGCTGATCTATGACAGCGACCCGCTGGGCGCCCAGGCCATCGGCTACATACGGCAACTGAGGAAAGCCTTCCTGATGTCGTGGCGCAGTTCTGGCCTCTCCGATGCCGAAGGTATCTGTCGCGGGCCAGACCTTGTTCGCATCTACGGTGGCCCAGCTGACTCGGCGAAGCATCGAGGTCACCGTGCTCGTGGCCCTGGTGATCGAACTCGTGATCTTGGTCCTCTACCTGCGGGCGCTCGTTGCTCCCGTGGTGCTACTGGCCGCCAGTGCGCTGAGCGTCGCAGCGGCACTTGGGCTGACCACCTTCCTCTTCCAGGACGTGCTGGGTCAAAGCGGGCTGACGTTCTACGCCCCGTTCGCCGCTGCCGTGCTGCTGATAGCCCTGGGCGCGGACTACACCGTCTTCTCGGTTGGATCGATTTGGGAAGCGGCAAGCCGCAAGCCGCTGGCGGAAGCGATCATGGATGCGCGTGCCGCGTACGTCGCGAGCGATTACCACAGCCGGTGTGATCTTGGCGGCGACGTTCGCGCTCGTCGCGATCATTCCGCTGGCGACGTTCCGCCAGATCGCTTTTGCCGTGACCGTCGGGTTGATGATCGACACCTTGATCGTCCGGCCGGTGCTGACGCCTGCCTTGCTGACCCTGCTCGGGCCTCGCGCCAGCTGGCCGCAACGCGCATCACCCGAGGTGACACGACGTCCGCTGATGACGGCTAGGGAGTCAGCCAATGGCTGCAGGCGAGGCGACGTCGTCTGTCGCCGGCCATGCAGCGGCGCTTTCCCTCCAGGTGCTTGGGGTGATCGCCGCTGTTGGCGTGCTGGTCTGGGGGCGCGGACACACTGGCACGGATCGGTGCCCAGAGCCTGTTGGCACGCAACATCCAGGATGCGACTGGCGTCGAGGTCCTTCCGGAGGTTGACGCGCATGGCATCTTCTTTCTGCCGCAGCTGATCCGCGGGGCGTACTCAGATGTGCACGTCACCACCCCTGGGCATAACGAGCGGCCCGCTGCGCATCAATCGTGTCGAGTCCCGACTGTCCGACGTCCGAGTGCCGTTCCACGATGTGTTGGTCCGCGATATCCGCCGAGTCGGCCTCGGCCGTTCGGTGGAAAATTTCGATCTGACGTATCAGGATCTCAACGCCTACTTCGCGGCGACCGGTCGGCGCCTAAAGCTGGCACCGGGACCGAACGGGACGGTCAAGCTGACTGGAGTCGTCGAGATAGCGAACCAGAGCGTGCCTGTTTCGGCCGACGCGACCTTATCGGTCGAAGACGATGTGCTGCGGATCTCACCGGAGAGCCTCGATATGGGGTCTGGTTCACTTCAGGCGGCGAGCGCTTATTGCTGGGAAAGCGGCTCAGATTGATCGTCCCGCTCGGCACACTGCCCCTTCGGTCATCACCTGACCGGCGTACGGGCCGACTCCGAAGGCTTGCACCTCACCGCGGAGGGGACCGGCATCATTCTGAGACCCTAAAGGCGTTCCCGCGGGAACGCCTTGCTCAGCGGCCGATACCCGTCCAGGATCGGTTACACCGAACGCCTTGGCCTTCGATTTTGTCATCGCCAGTGGAGGCAAAGTGCCTCAAATCGAACCATTTCCGGTCACTGGAGATGCGTTTTCAGGAGTAAGCGGCGAGGCAATCGTCGTGTCGGCATCGATACGGGAGGAGAAGATGATCAACTACGAAGCTTGACGACAAGGTCGCCCGTCGTCACTGGAGGGGCCTCGGGCATCGGCTCTCGCCTGTGCCCACGCGCTTGGCCCGCTCGGGCGCCACGGTCTGTCTGTGGGATCTGAAGCCGGAGCTGCTGGAGCCTGCGGTAGGCCGAGCTGGAGCAATACGGGCGCACCCACGCGTACGGCGATCGTCGATGTATCCGATTCCGAACAGGTCAACACCGCGATGGAGGACGTGGCGAACGCCCTGGGCCGGATCGACATCGTCGTGGCCAACGCCAGGCATTGGCGGGGAGCAGAAACCGACGGCTGAGTACAGCGACGCCTCCTGGCACACAAGGTGATCAGGGTGAATCTCGACGGCGTTTTCTACACCCAGCGCGCGGGAATCCAAGCAATGCGTCGCAGCGGTGGCGGCTCGGTGATCAGCATGGCCTCGATCCTCGGCCAAGTCGGCTTTGCTATGTCCAGTGCCTACGTCGCGGCCAAGCATGGCGTTCTCGGGATGACCAAGGCCGCCGCCTGGGAGCATGCCGTCGACGGCGTACGGGTCAATGCCGTTGGCCCAGGCTTCATCATGACCCCACTCCTTGAGGCCAACCTCGACCAGCCGGCGATCGACTTCCTAGCCAATCAGCACGCCCTCGCAGCGAATGGGGCAAGCCGGAAGGCTGGCCGAGCTCGTGGCGTGGTTGGGCACGATGCCTCCTCGTTCGTCACCGGCGCTGCTACCGGTGGACGGGGGCTATCTGGCGCGCTGAGTGTTCCGACCGTTACTGTGACCGCCGGGCTCGAGTGCCTTGATTGGCGCCGTCAGGTCGCCAAGCTGGCTACACGGACCGTGCGAGCGGAGCCGGATCCGGCGCGTGGTCACGCCGTGTGGCAAGCGGGACGCGACCTGTTCACGCACTCATCCACCAAAATCCACTGAAAGCAGATGATCCGCTACGCCGCACTGGCTTGCCGTACTGGCCCTACGACTCTGCGCTGCGGTTCGAGCTGGAGCTGAAGCCAGCGGCGAGGGCAGAGCGTCGGTTGGCAGTGCCCGGTGGCAGCGACGAGCGGACAGCACAACAATGGTGCTGATTGGCAGCGTCGAGCTGCCGCCTCCGGTCGCCGCGACGGTCGACGTGTGGTGGCTCGACCAGTACGCCAGCGGGATCTTCCGTGCCGCTGCGAGACGAGTCGTCTGGCGCGGAAAGCTACGGCGGTGGTCGCTATGCGCTGGACACCTCGAAGGGTGCGGATCTTGGTGGAGACTTCGACCATTTGGTCGTCGATCTGAATTTCTTTGCCACCCGTCCTGCCGATACGACGATCGCTGGGTGTGCGCCGGCGCCGCCCAGCAGCACCATCAGCGCTGTAATCTCCGCCGGAGAGCGCCTGTAACGCAGTTGTCCCCGACGTGAGCTGCGAGCCGATGTTTCCGATGTTCGGACCGAAGCTGGCCGACCCTGCGCTACCGGGGCCGGATCAGAAGCTTGGGATTTCGAGGATCGTGATGGCGGTCGACGATGATGGCCGCGGCCGCAACAGTAGCGGCTCGAAAAAGATCGATCTTGATGCCATTGCATTCATGGCTGAGCAACTTGTCAGCCGGATCGGAAACCTCCAAGCATCGATGGCAGCATCTGGTCCGGGCCTCAAGCTCATTCCGAGGCCGTCGGTACCGGTGTGTTGCCGATGCTGACGCGCTCTCCACGGCAGGTAGCGGCGTTCCATGTGAGCCGAGGCATCCCGCCTGAGGTTTCCACCGCGACTCTGGCTGATCTTGGTCAGCAGGTCTGGGTGCACCGGCTGACATACCACGAGTTCGGTCTGCACACGCAAGGCTGGCTGCTTTCGGCCTGGTGTGGGGCACTGTACTGGCTGGGCCGATTGCAGTTCCGAGCTCTGTCTTGAGAACAGGATCGCCAACGGGAAGAGACTCGTGAATGGGTTCTTTCCACCCACATTCCGCGAACCGGAGCGCTCAAGCCCACGCTGGTCGACGAGTCATTCGCCGAGGCGACCACATTTCTTTGCCCGGTATTTTCCCGACTATCCGACACGAGATTTCTTTTGCGCGAGTTGGATGCTGGACCCTCAGATCGCTGAATTGCTTCCAGTTTCTCATCTCGCTCGCATTTCAGCGACGGTGGACCCTGTACGGCGATCGGCACCGGGCAATGCTGACGTGTTGTTCTTTGTCTTCAATCGGCGCGAGCCAAAGACCCAAGTCGTTGCCCAGGGATACCGCCCCTGCAGCGAGCCGCTGCAGAAGGATGGCCGCGGGCCTGAATTGGTCGACGGTCAAGGGTCGAATTCATCAAGGAGCGTGTCGTGATAAAGACAGCGGGTGAGCATGTCGATTCTTGATCGCGAGGTCCCGGCCGGCCGGCGAACCACGGATCAGCGTCTGAGCGAGTGCTGCGACCCCACGCGGCATATCGGCGTCTAGCGACAATCCACAGCGCGATCTTCAAGCTCTGGTTCGGAGATTGGTGAGGCGAGGTCCTCAGATTGGGCAGAAGTAAGTGTGTTGGCCCAGCCGGTATCCGTGAGCAATTGCTGAACACTGGTCAGATCGAAGACAGTATTGTAAATCGATTCCTCAAACCGCGTGAATTTGTCGCTATCGTCGATCACGGATGCAGCCGTGAATAAATGTTTCGTGCCCTTGAGCCGCCGTCATATGTTCCGCGCTTCGGATCGTTGCAAAGTGTCGCCGGTGTCCGTGACCGAGATGCCGATTCCATTCTCGTAGGCCCTGTCGCGTATACAAGTCAAAGATGAAAGCATCCGCCGCTTGCGGTTGCACGCAAAGCCACAAGAGATGGGCGCAAGCTGCGCAGATGAAGTCCGACGTCAGGGAAGATGATTGAGCGCATTGTAAGAGTCTTGCTACCGCTAGCCCATGTGATGTCTCCATGACTAGCCGAAGTTAGCCGCTGTCTGCCTGATGCAAAAGTCACGGAGGAATTGACCATGTCAGTTCATCGAAAATTCCACGCCTCTGCGAGATCAAGCATCGGGCCAGATAGATCGACTGTGACTTAAGCCCCGCCGCGAAATATTCCGGCTGACCTGTCCCAGCACAGTCGAGGAGCGTGCGATTCTTGCGTACGCTTCTCGGCAGCTCCTGGTGGCTCAATACGAGGGCCCGTTGACCGCTCAAGCCCGATCATTGGTTGTTGTCGATCCTTGCGTTGGGCTGTAGGCTGGGCCATCCACCTCCGGGGTACCCTCGTGCAGCGTTGCTGCGATGATAAACTAAGCCAAGTTGGCGCGTGCGGTGACCATCGCGGTGTACCTTTGTTGCCGCTGGTGAGTGTCTTTGGGCCCGTACCGCCACTACAGGCTGGGCCAATCTCGCCGACCACTGAATTTTCACGATCCCGCGCACCTCACTTTGGTGTACGGCGACGAACTGCGTACGATCGGCGACGCCGGTCGTTACGACGGTGGACTTGCATCGGCCTTGGTACTGAGCGAACACCTTTGGCAATGAGCCGTCGGACTCCACGATCGCGCACCAGTCGATCAGTTGATGACTCGCCCCGACGCACGCGAGGTCCTGGCGCCGCAAGGCACTGATGGTGGTGCGCAGCAGCCGACCAGAGGAGGACCGAGGTTGCCGCACCGGCAAGCGTCGATGGCGAGCAGAATGTCTGAGGTTGATCGCGCGCGGTTCTAGTCAGTCGGGTCGAACGTTTCTACCGCCCTCCAGCCGACGCGGGCACGCTCTCGGAGGAGTACGCCGCCGTCCACTGGCTGGGTCATAGCCTCAGAAGATGTATCGCTGTGCGAGTCCCTCTGGGCCGGAGTTTGCTCGCCTGCGCGGCCGCCATCAGATCCCCACGTCCGCTGACACTCGAACTTGCCGCAGCAGCGCTGACACATGCGCCGACACGCGTCTTCCGGGCTAATGAACAGTACCTCGCGATGTCGCGATTGGACGCGCCGAGCGCAACACCTGGAATTCGAGACACTCGCGTTCCCGCCGGCGTCTAATGCCGTCGGGCCTGCGAGGGGAATGGCCTCGAGTTCCGCCGCTGGCGCGCAACGTCGGCAATCAGCGCGCCCCAGGGGCGCGGCTCGAGACTGTCCCGCCAGGCGGCAGCGGGTGGACAGCTCACATGCTGCGGCGCGCCGGTCGCCGGCCGCCAGCTCCGCTTCGGCAACCACGCAGGCTCGCGTACCCCTCGTGATACGGCTGCCGCTCGCGAGAGAACGCCAGCGATCACGTACGCCCGCCCACTCGTTGGTGGTAAAGGACGGATTAGCTTGCTCCAAGACGAAGAGACTCGGCGCGGGGCCTGCCGCACCGCCGGCATCGATCTCGCCAGCGCCCAACCGTCGCCAGCCCGTCCCACCTGGCACGTCCCGCCCTCTGCCGCGCGGCCGCTCGGCTTCGCTGTGCAGGCGCGACTGCGCACGAGAGCGGATATGCAGCGGTCAGACGGCCTCGAGCCTGACCCCGACGGCTGCATGCCGCTGCCGGTGGACGAGGGCATCGTTCCGGTCTGCCAGCCGACAAGCCCGGCCACGGCAATCGCGGCCAGCCCTCGTCGCAGCGCCCGGCCCATGCGGCGCTCTCGGCGCAGGACCAGCCACCTGTACGCGACCTCCGTCGGCTCACCTCGGCCCTGGCCATCAACTTCTGCCCAGGACATCAACGGCGCGTGCCAGATCGTCCTCCACCACGGTGCGGTGGCCGTCGAGCGAGATGGTGGCAAGCCGTCCAACCCGGCCGGCAGACTCGATGGAGCTGCGAACACGATGTCGGTCTGCGCGATCGCCTCGTCCCCGGCGGCCGAGCAAACAGTGCTTGGCTCGCGTTGTTCCGATTCATCGCGCCGCCGCGTCGGAGGTCGAGCCCCAGAGGCTTCGTTCTCGGTGATGGCTGCCTCGGATATCTCGAGACGTTCCTCGTTACGGCCGGCGCACCGTAGTAGGTGCCCGAGGTACAGCATGGCGCGGCCAACGATCTCGTGAGAGCCGTGGGCTGCGGCCAGATCCCAGCGCTTCCCGAAGGATCCGGTTCGGCGTCTTCAATCCGACCAACCGAAGGCCCGGGCCGCGCCCGGGCAGTTGAGCTGCCAGACCACGGGCGGCAAGATCACCCTCAGCGGCGGCGAGAGCCGCGATGCCTGCTCGGCCACCGGGTGACCGCTTCGATCATTTCATTCCCCAAATGCCGAGTGCCAGAGGCGTGGTCGGCCGCGAGTCGAAGACCGACCCCAGGCCTGAGGCGCCGAGTCAGTGTCGGCGCGCCGCCGCCTGGTAGGCCGCGAACGCCGCCGGACCGATGCGAAATCCTGCAGGTGGTATCAGCGCGATTCTGCTGCCAGAACTCGGCTCCATGCACTGGGTGGCCGGCGGCGATCCAGTTCAGCGAGGGCAGCGGTGGCGTCATGCGACAGCCCGATCGCAGTCTCCGGCACGCCCGAGGTGCTCAGCGGCGGCGGCCAACGCGTTCCCGCGGGAACGTCCCGCCCGCTTCAGGCGCGTCGGGAACGCGAAGCCCGATGTTCGAGCACCCGTTCACAGAATCTCGGTGAGCCAGCTTCGGCGTCAAGGCGCCCGCTCGGCCTCCTCGGCCGCAGCTGGAGAAGTAGGACACAGGGGCGTAGCCTGCAGATCGCCGGCCTGCCGCCACGAGTGCGTAGCCGAGACTCAGCAGTTGGTTGGAGCTCTGGCCGCTGCGCCAGCGCAGCGATGATCCGACGATGCACCGCGAGCCGCTCGCCGGGTAGGAACTGAGTCTGCGACACCGCCTCGGCGAATAACGCGTGCCGGAACCTGTGCGTCGACGTTGCCCCGGTCGACCCGGTCAAGATTCCACTGTCGACTGCCGCATGCCAGCTGGCAAGCAGCTCATATCCGGTTGAGTCAGCCCGAGAAGTACGCGTCCAGCGGCTCGAACTGGTGCCGGACGGCCTACCGCTGGCGAGCGGCCGGACAAGATCGCGTGCCTCGTGGTTCAGGCTGTGTGCCGACAGCACATCGGCGAGGTTGCGGCTGCGGCCTCAGGGACTCTATGGCTCCACCCTCGAGGACCAGATCGACTGCCAGTTCCTCCACGTAGAAGGGGTTTTCACCTCGGGCGCCGATTAGATCTCCCCAGCTTGGCGTCCGCCGAAGTTGCCCCAGGCTGGCCAGCTGCTCGATCACCGCACCTTGGTCCAGCGGACCGAGGTCAGCGCGACACCCGGGTTTAGCCGAAGGGCTCGCTGAGAGCCAGCCGCGTGTGGGCGAGGTCGAGATCAGTTCATCCGATCGGTAGGTCAAGACGCACGAGTATGCGGGCCTGAAACTGCGGCGTGCCCGAGTCCGCGGATCAGGCTAGCTCGGCGAGAGGTCCGCTGGTGGCGCGGTCGGACCAATGCGTCCTCGATGACGAGCGCGGGCGGCCTCTCGGCTGCTGGCGGCCGCAGCAAGTCGAGGTAGGCCGCACGTGGACCCGGCCGCGAGCCGTGTCCGGTGACAGCTGCATTGCCGCCTTCTCGATCTCTGCCGCGACGCCAGTGTTCCCAGGACCGAGTGGCGGTTCACTCCGCGGTGAGTGATCGCGGGCGCATCCCACCAGCGCCAAGGTGGGGCGCTGGAAGACCACTCGGCGAGGTCGACGCATCCCGCGCACTCAGCGCCAGCCAGCCGGCGGCGGCGAGCTAGCCCGAACATCTCAAGGCCGGGCGGCAACCTCCCAGATTCCACGGCGTCTCCGGCAGCGTGACCACGGCTACCGGGCCGCCCTGCGAGACTCACTGGCGGAGATCGCGGAGGCCTCGTCGAGGCATTGAGTCTCCGCCAGCCGCCCGCGACCAAGGGAGCTCGCCGCAGACGCCGCAGAGCTGCGCGCGATCGTATTCGAGCCTGTGGGCCGCGGGGACTCGGTTTGCTGGCTAGGGTCTCTTGCGTGAGTCAGGAGATCCGGAATGGATGGCGGGCGGCGCCCGAAGCGCTCCAGCTGACAGCGCCCTCGGGCTAGCACCCGACGGGCCAGAACGCCAGATCGCCGCCGAAATACGTCGATCGTTCTGCGGCACCCGGCCACTCGTTCGGGACCGGCGTTCAGCCGCGATCTGCCCTGTCACTGGTGCGGCCCTCCTCGCCGACCTGGATGTCGTACGCTGGTCAGCACGCCGCGACGCACGCGCGAAGTCTTGGGTTCCGCGCTCCGTGATCGGATGCACGCAGTTGCCTTCGATTAACCGCCCGGTGTTAGGCTGATAATGGATCCATCAGGTAGTCGAACTCAACGCGCCCAGTGGGATCACCCGGTCGCAATGCTTGGTGTGGTCTTGGTCGATGCATCAGTCGAACCGCTCCTGACCGGTTTGCACCAGCGTCCACGGCGCCTCCGGGATGGCGTAGCCAGGCAGGGTCTCAGCGGTGAGCACGGTCCAACGGCCGATCAGGTTGCCGGTCATCCAATACCTACCCTGATCGTCGACCGGGAGCTGGCGCCCGCGCACCTGCACGATCGTTGGGCCCGACGGGCGGTCCTTGCCCGGCTCCGGGATTCCGGGAGCAGCCATCGCTGCCGCGACCGGACCGGCGCCGACCAGATCATGGCGACCCCGGCCAAGGTCGCCCGTCGGATTGCGGCCGCCCGGACTTTCTCTCGACGCCCGGCGACAGGGTGGGGACTGCCGGCGATCATCGTGTCGAATCTCCGCTGCTCGTCGAGTTCCGGGATGAATAGTGGGGCGGGCACGCCGGCTCCGGTCAGGTTGTCGCACCGTACGAGTTGCCGGTCGATCCGGCGTAGCGGACGGTTCAGCGGTGACTCTGGAAGATGATCTTGCGAGTCGCTATCGGCGGATCCGGGTCGATAGGGCGCGCCATCGCCGGGACTGCCGCCGAGCTGGCCAGTATGATCGGGATCGCGAGTTGTGTGGCGATCCGAGCTGGACGGAAGTTGATCGTGGCTGCTACCTCCTGAGATGTGGTGGTAGCTGCCAGGTTGCGGCGCGGACCGCACCTGCGCACATCGCTGCTGCCTCAAACATCAAGCAATACGTAACC